>Ga0123355_10017352_pt1 | contig 11373 bp, 10 predicted proteins | sample TergutEmb28metaG_3_FD_89872 | JGI IMG/M metagenome (GOLD analysis project Ga0123355, IMG submission 89872) | Embiratermes neotenicus P1 segment gut microbial communities from Petit-Saut dam, French Guiana - Emb289 P1 | ecosystem: Host-associated > Arthropoda: Insects > Digestive system > Gut ...
AATGGTGGTAGTAGCTCATTGCCGCCTCCTCAAGTGAATTTTGTTCGTCAAACTCTATTCTACTTGATTTTGCTGGCTTGGGCTACCTTTTATTTATTGTCGCACTTCATTATACAATTTGGCTAATGACTTCACTTACGCAAATGGCAGTAGAATAGAGAAGCCGAACAAAACATTTATGCAACATGCCAAAGATGCAGAAGATGTACGTGAAATTTCCACATCAGTAAGATACACCGGGCAGGTTAAAACGATCGAAGCTAAATATGCTGACTTCCATCCGTTTTTGGATGTCTTGTCCGATATTGCTTCGCAGAACCCAACTGTTCCAGTTATAAAAATAGAGACATTCTTATCACAGTTGATGGAAAATGAGTTTCTTTTATCTGAATTAAGGCCTCCGCTTACAAATACTGATATGCTGGATCATCTCATAGGTGTTCTTAGCAGAATCGAAATTACTAACGAGACTTATGACTACACGGCAAAATTGCAAGAGATACAGAAAGCAATAGAGAAATATAATGCCACTAGCATTGGTGAGGGGATGGAACTTTATAACGAGATTATCCAATTGCAGAATGAAATGTTTAAGTGCAAAAATTATTTACAAATCGATATGAAAACCCACACGAATAACAACATGCTGGATAATGATTTGAGAAATGAGCTAAACCGATTCGCAACAGCTATGGGTAGACTTGCAGCACCTAATGCAATTTCTGAAGAGATGGCTAGCTATAGGGACTTGTTCGTTGAAAAATATGGATATGATGCTGAAATCCCTATTTTGGAGTTGCTTGATACAGATAAAGGGCTTGGCGCACCTAAACATCATGGGATAAACACTATCAACCGACCTGTACCTAAACGTCCTAAACCCGAAAAAGAAGAAAGACTAAGAGCCCTGATGGAAAGAAAATTTATATTGGCTTTACGTGAGGGGAAAAATATCATAGATATAACCGACGAGGATGTCGATAAAATATGTGAAAATGATGTGCATAACAACGAGAATCGGCCTATGGATTTCAAGCAATCCTTTGAGCTATACCTTCTTTTGCACTCCAACACATCGGACACATCGGACAAGACTAATGATGGAGACCGCTATTTCACTATTGCACCCATGCCAATGTCTGATGGTCTTGGAAAATCTTTCGGCAGGTTTAGTGATATGCTGGCAGATGACGAGTTGGCATTGCTCAATGAAGGCTTTCAAAAACAAAAGGAGCTTTTGAGTGACTACGTAATAGCTGAAGTAACCGAACTGCCCTCTTCGGGCAGGACAAGCAATGTTTCTATAAACAACAGTGACTATGACTATCAAATATCACTTACCACGAACCCATGTGCAGACAAGCACACGCTAAGTATTAGAGATTTATATATTGGCATCAGCAGAGACGACAATCAATTTTATGTCAAATCAAAGAGCCTTGGGAAAAAGGTCATTGTTACAATGACTTGTATGTTAAATCCTACATTCGGCAGTAATGCATTTAGATTTCTTAGAGAAGTATCATCTGTGCGCAAATTTGATGTAGGCAGGAGCATTATGAATGTTCTTGAAAGTAAATTTGAATATTCACCTCGTATAACTTACGGCAAAGTGATTATTCGTCCTGAAACATGGCAGATATCTAGGAGGGTATTGGGCATTGACGGACAGAAAAAAGGCGATACAAAAGGGATATTCGAGCAAAGTTTTATCTCTCATCGGCAGACATGGAAAATACCGCGCTATGTTTTCATGAACGAAGGTGATAATCGACTCATGCTTGATTTGGACAATCCTGCGCACAGAAGTGAAATATATAGTACAATTAACAAGCATAGCAGACATCATGTTACATTAACAGAGCTTGGTTGCGACTTTAGCAATTATACATCGGTAAATGAAAAAGGAAAGAGTTACGTGACCGAGATTGTAGTTCCTTTCATCATGGCAACAGACAGTGAAAATGACAATACAAAGGCTACCGAAATAACTAAAAGCGAACAACCAGTGAAAGTCGAAGTACTCAAAACCTTTTCCGATATTTCAGCAAACCGCATGAATATCAACAGAGAAAAGCTCATGTTGCTTCCGGGAAACGACAAATGGTTTTACTATAAACTTTATGGATGCAGTAAGAGACAGGACGAGCTTATTGCGGTTGCCCATGATGCATTAGAATATATTGTGGAAGAGGGTATTGCGCAAAAATACTTCTTTATTAGGTATTCAGATCCAGAGCCACATTTGCGTATTCGCGTTCAGCCTGCCGAAAAGCGAACCTCCGATTTATTTGTAAGCATAAGCCGATGGATAGATGATTTGTATGCTGAGGGGCTTGTTTCAAAGGTGACGAGCGATTCCTATGTAAGAGAAACCGAAAGATATGGCGGCTTTGGCCTGATAGAGCGCGTAGAGAATTACTTTTGCTACGATAGTAAACTGGTTATGAAACTGTTAATGATGAATAGGTTTGGAAGTTCTCATATTAACATGGATGTTGTCGGAGTATCCTTTATTATATCTGCCCTAGAAGCCTTTGGGTTATCAATAGATGAACAAGAAATCATACTAAACTCTCAAAGTGATGATAAATCCCATAGAAAAGAATTCCAAAATCAACGTAAAATGTTTATGCGGGCAGTCGATAGCGGTGACGACTGGTTTGAAATTCGGGCATCTACGCAAAATCCAGAAATATATGATTTGATAAACGATAATTCAGCAAAGCTAAAGGAACTGGCGGATGCAATCTATGAATCTGATCGACAGGGCGAGTTGACAAACTCAATACGAGGCATTGTAACAAGTGTAATACATATGTTTTGTAACCGCTTGATGGGCAATAATGCATGGGAAAGAAAAATATATGCGTTAGCCAGACATGGCGTATACAGCTTAAAGGGCTACTTGCGACACCGACAAAAAGCCAACATTAATCTACAGTTGCCCGATAACCTTTTAAAGGAAATTTCATAATGTGTAGATGCGCTTGGAATATTATTTATCCTCGCCCCTTCTCGGAATGCTTGCTTTGGTAAAGTATCCCGAGAAGGGGCGAACCAAAAAAGGGGTACAGAATCATGGTTCATAAGTTGCGCGAGCGCATTAAAAAAGGTCTGGAAATGTTCAATTTGCTTTTTCGGGCGATAAGGATTCTTGCAAGTGCTGGTAGGCTTTCTTTGGTTGCCATCGTATTTTTCGCGATTGTGTTCGGTGTTATGCCAAGCATATCAATCCTTGTTATGCAAACAATCGTAAACACATTGCAAGCTGGCGGCCAGGGTTTTGAATACATTGTCATGCTTGTTGCCATCTATATAGGTCTTGATGTTTTCGGCGGACTTGCAAGTTTTATTTCCGGGTATATTGAAAGTGTACTGCAAATGAAAGCAGGTATCACACTTAAAATGTCTGTTCTTGAAAAAACCAAGGATCTGTCCCTCAGAGATTTTGAAAATTCAGAGACATACAATTTAATTCAAAGAGCCATGAGCATGAATATTGGCCAATTATTTTCTTTCTTTAAGTCGTTCGTGCTTGTTTTTCAATCACTTATAACTTTAATAGCTTTTGGTGTTATTTTAGTATCATGGAGATGGTGGATGCTCCCCGTTATTTTCTTCATGCCTATTGTAAATACCATTGTTGCGGCACTATTCGGCAAAAAACAATTTCTCATCCAACGCAACAGAGCTGGCAAAAGCCGTAAACAATGGTATTTTCAACACTTGCTAACAAATGATATTGCTTTTAAGGAAATAAAAACATTCAACATAGGTGATTACTTCAGAAATAAATATAGGCTGCTGAGCCTTGAGTTTCTTGGGCAAGATAGACAACTCCTCAACCAAAGAACCGGTGCGCAATCAGGCCTTTTGTTAGTTGACCAAATAATCTCTGCTTTTTTATTTACCTATATGATAATGCAAGCATTCATTGGGTCGATATTGCTCGGGGACTTAATAACATATACCCGGAGCATTTCTAACATCAAATCAAGTATGCAAGGATTTCTATCGCAAATAAATTTAATATACCAAAATGCTCTGTACATAGGCCAATATTTTGAATTTATTGACATGAAAATCGAAACAAAAGATAACAATTCTGTACAACCATTAACGAACATATCGCATATCGAAATCAAAAATCTTTCCTACAAGTATGTCAATAAAAATCAATATGCTCTCGAGAATTTAAGTATAAAAATTGAAAGAGGTAGTCTTGTAGCATTTATTGGACAAAATGGTTCTGGAAAAACAACGTTGGTGAAGATTTTGTCGGCTCTGTACAATGATTATCAAGGGGATATCTACTTTGGAAGCGAAAATTTACGAAATATTAACCCCATCGATATTCGTAAAAAAATAGGCCTCTTGTTTCAAGATCATGTAAAGTATGAGCTATCTGCAAGAGAAAATATAGCACTAGGTCAACTGGAAAAAATAAACGATGACCATACGGTATTGCAAGCATTGACAAAAACAGGACTGCAAGATAGGGTAGATTGTTTAGAAACACAACTCGGACATTGGTTTGATAACGGTGTACAGTTATCCGGCGGAGAATGGCTTAGGATTGCGCTCAGTAGAGCTTTTATCAGAGATGCCGAATTATATCTCTTGGATGAGCCAAACGCCGCCCTTGATCCTGTATCTGAAAGACAGGTACTAAAGTCTTTCAAAGAATTAACAAATGGGAAAATAGGCATCATCGTGTCACACCGTATAGCCAGTATAAAAAATATCGTGGACAAGATCATTGTATTTGACAATGGCTCTATTCAAGCTAGCGGCACTCATGACGAGCTTTTAGCAGTTTCCAAAGTCTACCGCGAGCTGTACGAGCAGGAGAGCGGAATAAATTAAGTTCGCACAAACATTAATATATCATAATTTGAAAGGGGATTGTTATGAGTATAAGTATTGAGAAAATGAAATCGATAGGTGATTTGAATGTAAACCTACCAAAAAAATCATTGGAAAAATTTGCATATAATGTCCGAAGCTATTTTGCGACCGTAGAAAATGACATTCACAGAATCAGACCAGACGAAGCTATAGATATCATTTCAGCATTAACCGCTTTCAAAAAGTATTTTGAGAGCGAAACAGAGTGGGAGCGACTTACCCTCTGCGCCCTTAATACGCTACAAAAGGGAGTTCAGAGATCTATGATTGACAAGATTGCTTCCTTTTCAGGAATGACCCATCTCGCATACGCTACTAACGATTTGACAAATATAGCACCCGCGCTGAAACCTTTTCATGAAGGTATTAACAAAATACTACTGGATAATTTAGACGATCTCCTAAAAGGAACAAAAAAGAACGATTTCTATACCGAAGGTAATTACGAAGTCATAAAAGGGTTATCCGGCCCATTGAGCTATTTATTACACACCTGTAACGACGACGACCGTATGCGCGATATGGTAGATCGCATAATTGACATTCTTGTCAGGCGCGCAAAAGACATTATGATTGCAGGTTATAGAGTGCCTGGATGGCATTATTATCCATCAACAATGGAAAAACTATTTATGACCGAGAGTGCTGCAAATGGTGTAATCAACTACGGGTTATCTCATGGTATGGCTGCACCTTTGGTCACGCTCTCGACGGCGTATAATAAAGGGTTTCACAACGAGGGATTAGTTGAAGCAATTGATGGCCTCGTTTCAGAATTTATGAAAGCCCACTACTATGTTAATGGTATCGCATACTGGCCGGGTCGGATAACGTTTGAACAATACATAGGTATCGACAAGAAGTATGAAGTTTCTGGTCAAATGAGTTGGTGTTACAGCTCTATCGGAATCCTTCGCTCGTTGTATCTGTCAGGGGTTTTAACGTCTAATAGTATTACCGAACAATTTGCACAAAAAGAGTTGGAGAAAATCGCAGCAATGGATTTGTCAGATTACGCGCTACCCCAAATGATAGTATGCCATGGTTTTGTTGGAACAGCCGCCGTGTTAAATGCTATGTATTTAGACACAGGAAATGTGCAGTTTCTCCAAAATACCGTTAAAATGATTGAGACTTGTGCAACAATGGATACAGAACAATTTTTTGAGCATGAAAAAAGGGTAGCGCGTGGGAAAAATACACCTTTGAGGGTAGATATGCATGGCCACTTAGAAGGTTATAATGGAATTATCCAAACTGTTCTATCGATACTCCGAGGCGTTCAAAATGGAAACGATAAGAGACTTTTGATTGCTTAGTCCTAGCCTAGAGAGTAAGAAAAAGATTCATGGAAGGAATAAGTGGTGTAATTCGCGTTAGCAATAACATCAGATAACGCCCTTTGGGTATGGGGAAATAATTTTGCAGGACAGTTGGGAAATGGAACAAGATATCCATCGGCATACCCTATATTGCTAAAAGAAAATATATCCCATATAGCTGCTACTAATACGCACTCTATGGCGGTCACAATGGATGGGGAATTATATGCATGGGGGCATAACACGCAGGGGCAGGTTGGCGATGGAACATTTGAGGCTCGTTTAACTCCTACAAAAATTATGAATGATGTAGTTCGTGCATATGCTGGCGGCGATCGTACTCATAGCTATTCGGCGGCCGTTAAAAAAGATGACAGCCTTTGGATATGGGGAAATAACCTCTTCGGACAGCTTGGGGTTAATATGGCAGATCAAAATACACCTGTTCATATTCTCAATATGGTTGGCATGAATAATTAAAAAAGTTAGGACTTACTGCCAAATTATTAAATGCAATTGTTGCCAGTGTATAGTGAAGTAAAGGTTGTGCAAAACAATTCGGCCGTTTTGCAAAAAACGTGAATGAAAAAATAACACTTGATAATTTTATGATCGTGTGATACAATATGTATCACACGTCAAAGGGGTTGATATAGTGTTTTCTACTCATGTAAGGGCTGTTCGGGATTTACGAAACAACTATCCTGAAATTGCAACAATCATCAAAGAGCGCGATAACGTAATAATAACCAACAATGGCAAAAGCGAAGCCGTTATAATTCCATATGAGGATTTTTCCAAATATGAAGAATACTTGCATATTCGCTATATCAAAGAAAAATTAGCGGAAGCGGAAGCGGAAGCTGGCGATCCTAAAAAATGGACGAATGTTGACGATTTATTCAAGGAATGGGATAGCTGGGATGCCGTAAAGCTATGAAAATATTAATATCAAACCTTGCTAAAAGCGACTTGAGAGAGATACATTTGCGTTTATCAGAATATGGCGAAACTCCAAGCAAGAAATTTCGGGAGAGTTTTGAGAAATTTTGCACACAAATCGCGGATATGCCTTTTATGTTTGGTAGGTGTGACTATAGCCCGGGCTACCACAGAGCCGTAATTCTTTACGATTATCTAGTTTTTTACAAGATGGATGAGAGTAAGGGCACAATTGAAATTTACCGTGTTTTACATGGCAAGCGCAATATAGAGCCATTACTGGATTAGGAAAAAAGTTGTTCACTTGAAAGTATTTTTGTTGCGTTGCAAAATAAAGCATACAGCGATGGATAAGCCAGAACTGTATGCTTTATTTTTAGTGTTAGGCAGGAATAGGTCTACTCTATATACAACTCTCCTGCATGATTTTTTTTGATAGAACCGGTAATTACACTATCGCCCAGTTTAATATCTACTTTTAGGTCAGAATTGTCTTGATAAACTTTCAAGACTTCGGCATCAGGCATGGACCCTTTGACTAATTGGACTATTTTATCATTCATAATTATCCCTCATATACTGTCATATCATGTACTATGACATTAATCCTAGGTTACAAAAATTTCTATCAAAGAGCAGCTTTGATCAACTAACATTATCCACATTTTCAGTCGGAAAGGTTCAATATGGAGGCGAGGGGAGTCGAACCCCTGTCCGAAGATCCGTCAACAAAGACTTCTTCCATCATAGTCAGCTATCAAGATTCCCTGCTTTAAAAGTTAGCTGACAACTTTTAGGCAGGTAGTATCATTAGGCTTTATATAATCGTGATACGGCGATTATATAAGTTCCCTATCTGTCGATGCCAAATCTGGGATCGATAGGCGAACCCCAGTTGACAGCTGCATTCAGACTAAGCAGCGAGTGCTAAATTATTGTTGTCGTTTCTTTTTTAAAAGGGTGCAGTGTTGACGCAGTTGCGCTGCGGATGGCTATCCTTGTTCTCAAAACCCCCGTCGAAACCGTTACGCCCCCGGTGATTTAGGTAATTAAGTTATACCCATATTATACCCGATTTATTAAATGGATGCAAGAATTTATTGTAATAGGCGCATCGGATAATTTATTCAACATCATCCGATGCCAGAAGCGATATAGGCAACAAACATGTGTTTTTGACCCATTTTTAATTTGCGTGATAAAATCAGCCTTTGCCATGATTAAAAACGTATCAAAAAACGTATCAAAAACTATTTACATTTTGATATGTTTATGATACACTTTTATGTATGAGGATGTGATGACATGTTGGTGGGTTATGCGCGTGTATCTACAACAAGCCAATCCTTGGACAAATACATAGATCAATTGGTGGCTGCTGGAATAGATGAGCGAAACATATATCAAGAAAAAATAACAGGGCAAAAACGACACCGCCCAGAATTGCAAAAGATGATATCTGGGCTAAAGTGCGGGGATGTAGTTATAATTCCATCATTAACCAGGCTTGGGCGTAGCGTAAGGGATTTGTATGATATAATCAGTCAAATTGAGGAAAAAGGGGCTGGCATAAAGAGTTTAAATGAGCCATGGCTAGATTCCACCGCCATGAATGCGGCGGGAAAGCTGATGTTTGCCATATTTGCCGGCCTAGCCGAATTTGAAACCGCATTAATTAGCGAAAGGGTAAAAGAAGGACTAAAAGCTGCCAAGGCTCGCGGAAGAAAAGGTGGCCGCCCATCAAAGCGCAACGAAAAGGGATTATCTGTACAAGTGCTGTATAATAGTGGTCTGAAAATAGCGGATATAGTGCGACAAACCGGATTAAGCCGATCCACAGTTGGACGGATTGTAAGAGATATGCGAAATGAATCAAATCAGATCATTTAGTAAAATTATACCATTGCCAAATTGATGTTAGGTGTGTTAAAATAAAAATGCAATAAAAAAAGGGTGACCGCGAATCACCCTTTGAATAATCGGGGCCCTTTTTCTTTTTGCATCGATATCCGATATAGCTAATTAGCCATTTTACAAAATGCGCTAACATTGTGCCAGTAGCGGATAGCAACACATAAATAATAATATTACTCATGTACTCTCACCTCCTTTGCGTGCAGCTAAAGCAACCCTTCATTCATCCACCATTGCCATCACATCCCCCAATTTCATCTGCTGATACAAATTATTTTTTTCATCTATCAAAGTACTTTGCAGCCGATTTATTTTTTCAATAATTTCCTGCTGGCGGCTTTCAAATTCTTTCACTATCTCTTTTTGTTTATCGATAGGTGGTAATAAAATGGGCATGTCCTTCAAATCGGCGTTCTTCAAGGTTTTTATCGACGTTCCGATTTGCCGGCTTTTTAAATAGGCCAGCCCCACAGGGCTATCCAAATAATATTTTAAATATCGTGGGTCGCATTCGCTTTTATCCAAACGTATCCCAATAAAGTTAAGGGATAAACAAGCTCCTTCGGCCTCTGGCGGTATCACGCAAGTTTTGATCGTTACCCCCTTACAAGACACAATTACATCATTTTGGTAAACTATGTATCTTTCAGGATTTTTAATAACATGCATCTTTAAATTTTGAAAATTTAACTCCCCATCTTGAACATCAGCGTAATTTATCACCACACGCTCTTGGCCTGTGTTGTCCAATGATTTTTTTGGTAAAACCAAACCCCTATAAATGGATTTTGCGAAATCACCTATTTTAGGCCAATTTTGCATTTTAGCTAGATCTATAGAAACCGATCCGATTTCCGATTTTATGCTTGATGGGCGCACGTAACGATTTGGCAGTAAAACATAATCCTCTTTTACCAATTCGTCAAAAGATACAAGGGTGCTAACGCCATCTTTCAACAGGCGGTTTTCGTAGATGGAGGTGACTTTATTTATTATGCTAGTAAGCCCATCGATGATTCTGGTGGTGTTGTTTTTTTGAAATAGTGTATCGGTTTGTATCATTAGGATGTTTGGGTCTTTTTCTGGCTCGTATTTATTCATGACCAGCATATAAAGGGGTGCTGCTGTATGGTCAAGTATATTGCCGGGTAGTGCTATAACCGCTTCGATGTGTTTGGTGTAGATAAGATTTTTACGAACATGGCGATTTGTGGAATCGTACAACACTCCCGCGGATGTAATGACAATGCCTCTTCCGTGCCTTAAATTCTCAATTTGATGTATGTCTTGCGACACAAATGATAGGTGATGATTGGCAAATAAATACGGTGAATACTCCACAAAATCCTCAAAAGACGTAGCTGTATAAGGGATATTATGGATGAAGGTGCGTACCACAGAGACAGCATGGACGGTAGCATTAGCTTCGTATGCATATACTCCTAAATGCCCTTCTTTATTTTGAGAATGCTTATAGGCGGTAATGCAGTTTGTACCAAATCCGGCTGTGAAATCATAAAATAATCCATTTATTGGTTTCAGTATCTCCACGCACAGCATACTGACCGGCAGGGGTATGTGGCAATGTGGAAATATTTGTGAGTAATGATGCTCTACAATGTAATCCACAAAATCTCTAATGAAAGTCTGATCGGGCGAAAAGCTAAAAAAATTATATGTGATCGAGGTAAAAGTGCGGGCATTTACATTGCTCTCGGCCAAATAATCCACCGCTTTACGCAAATCAGGATTAGCTCTGGGATAGATTACATCGTAAAGAATATCACGCATCTCAACATGGTGGGTGCGCCCTATCCGTCCTATCCAATAATCAAAAGAAAGTTTTTCCTCCGACTGCCCGTTTGAAATGGATGTTGAAATAATGGATGCGGCCAACGAAATGCAAAGAACGCAGTCCAATTTAACGGACAAGGATTCCCCTGATGGAGATTGATGGAATATATTTTTAGCTAGTTCCTGGATTTTTTCATCAAAAAACATTTAATCACTCCATGATAACAATGCAATTACTTTATTATGAACATAACACCTGACCTCTATGATCACAAACATATTATAAAACAGCAAATCAGATTTGTCAAGAATAATTTTAAAATTTTTCTAAAACTAGAAAATATGCAAGACCAGACCCCATGGAATCATGTAAACAGTACTTTGATTACTCAATAATACGAAATGACAGCCCAACGGCATATTATATTAAATAATATAATATGCCGTATACCGTATTATACATAATAAAATCTACTATATAATATATTAT
>Ga0123355_10017353_pt1 | contig 11373 bp, 7 predicted proteins | sample TergutEmb28metaG_3_FD_89872 | JGI IMG/M metagenome (GOLD analysis project Ga0123355, IMG submission 89872) | Embiratermes neotenicus P1 segment gut microbial communities from Petit-Saut dam, French Guiana - Emb289 P1 | ecosystem: Host-associated > Arthropoda: Insects > Digestive system > Gut ...
ACACCAACACACATCGAACCAGAGCAATACAACCCATGAAATAACTCAACAAATAAGTCGTAAGCTCCTGAGGATGGATGTATTAACATCCGAAACATGTTGAGCATTAGATAATGAAATAATAAAGCAAGTGACATCAAGTTGGTCTCTCTTTATTCAACTGCCACAATAGGGATGTTACGGGACATTGTGAACACGGTATACCCGAATTGTATGATTCCGGTAATTTATTTACTGTCAGAGGAACTTTTGTCTTCTCGAAAAGGGTCTCTTTTCCGTGGAGTTAGTTTTGGAACACGAAACGTTTGGTCTAGTGTTGAAATGCCAGTACCAGGGTAGGCCTAATGTGTATAGTTTGTTAGGAAGAGAAGTATATGGAATAGAATCTAGCGAAAAGTTAGATCTCCATGTTTTGTATTATGTTATTTGTACTGCAAGAAAGGTGGCAATTTTCGATAATTATTCCCATCGCCTTTAGAATTAGACTGTTCCGTCTTCACTCTTTCTTCGGGACATATTTTTAAATGATTTTTTTTGTATGGTTTCTTTGTATTGTTTCTGCATGTCTCCTATAGTAACTTAGGTATATAAATTGCAAAATATATAGTCTAACACAACTCAAAAGTTATTATTAGGATTAATGTTATATTTTACATTATTACTTCCGGCTACATGTTTCGGCTGTATTCGAGCCAGTTGTATATATCATAATACTTCAGCCTGCAGAAGATGGCTCGAATAGATAGAGCCGAAACGTGTAGCCGGAAGTACTAATGTAAAATATACCATTAATCCTAATAATAATTATTAATTTGTTAGATTATATATTTTGCAATGTATATACCTATATTATTATTTAACAACACAACGGGGATGTCTCACCTGAAAAAGAAGTGTGCCTCCTATTTTGATATAAAGTTGGAAATGAAATTCAGACATTTAATCTTATTTTGACTGTGATTTTTGTGTGTTGCTGCGTGCTTTAAACATTGTACGTATGATGGATGATTGTGAATGATGAATTGGGAAGACTGTGGGAAGAGACAGTGTGGTCTGTTTCGTTGTGTGCTGTGTGTACCTGCGATACATCTAATTCTCTGTGACACAAAATGTCAAGTTTGGCATTATAATAGGAATATCCATCGCGCTGTGTTCGGCTCCTACTATATGGCGCAGTTAGCACGGCCTTGTACGGTCCTTCACCGGACGTTGCCTTCCAACCAAAACATCGACCGTCATCTCGGTTGTGACGCGCGCGCTCTCTATCGTCGCACTACACAACCGATACCATTAGGGTACTGGTGCATACACGCACGAACCGCCGTGTAACGTTTGTCACGTCTTGTGAGGAGAGGTTCTGCGTACGGGTCCACACATCGAGCATCGTGTTGCCTAATATCAACCTTTTACTTTGAGAAGGTAGCTCAGGTAGTACAGTGTCTAGGTTACGGGCTTCGACTAGAGAATGTGAGCACGATTCCCGGCGCGAAATGTTTTTGTTTTCACAGCGTGCAAAACGCCACTGGACGTCACGAAGCTTTGTTTCCAAAGTCTGTTCTTTCCTCTGGGTAAAGCATCCGGTTCGTGAAGCTGACAGCTCAATACCGCCTAGTACTGAGGGTAGTAATGCATGAAACTTTACCTAGGAGACCGTTTCAAAACTTCAGATGATTCCAAAGCATTGGGGCAAATTGATGGTTACATAAAAGACGAAGAAGAAAGCTGGAAATAAGCACAAATAGATACAGGATGTATTACAAGGAGCAGGCATTGTAAAATTTATAAACTGGCTTAGATTAAGATGGTGTGGACGTACTGAAGGGATGAATAACGAGAGAATGCCAAATAGTGACTGCCAGAATGGAAGCAAAGAGGGAAAGTGGAAGACCACAGAACAGTTGGACTGGTGAGGTTGAAGATTTGAAGACAATCGGGAATGAGCAGTTGGCACACAGTTGCCACGTCGGAGGGAATGGAGGGTGACTGTATTGGATGCCCGGGTCCACAGTGTGCTGTAGTGCTTGAGGAGAAGAAGCAAACATTGGGGCTTCGACAATGAAGAAGGGAATTCACCCACTCATTTAACCGCACTGTTACGTTAATTTATGCTTCCAGTTTCCACTATTAACCGTACTTCCATTGTGTGTTTTACAAAACGTTGAATTATGTAAGCCCATTAGAAGCGAAATACGCACTGTTCGTACACTACAGATCAGGCTTTTTCTGGAATTACAGGCCAGTAAAGGCCAGGGACGCCATTTATTCGAGTTGATGAATTTTGCTTTTTGACCTTGGTGGGGCTCCTTGGGCGAAGAAGCGACTAGGATAGAGGGTTGGGTGGGCCCCGGTGTCGGTCTGGATGCCGGGAATCAAATCCCGTTCATCCGGGGCCATAGGTTAGTCACTGTACTGACTTAGCTACTCCGTTTTTTTTTTATTTACTGACGTGCACAACGGTATATTACCTTAGGTCTTGACGTAAACTTCTACAGAGTTTATCTTACAGTTCACCGAACCTTCTCTCAGATTTTTATTGAGAAGTTGTTGCATTTTGTACCTTGTGTACGTTATGAAGTGAAAAATCGACGTTTTCGATGTTTAATATTATTTGATTTTGAAACCCTTGTTACAGTTGAGCGAAAACTTTACTAACAGCGCTTGCTGGATATGCTGCATCGAAGGATATGATGTCTGTATGCTGTACCAGTACATACAGCCGGCTGGATATATGTTCACCTAACAGCTACTGAATGCGGGTGTTATTTGGTATGGGATTCCTGATCAGTATAACATCGTTTTATCATTTCGGGACTCTTTACTTTGGTCAAGTACCAGAATTAAATTCATTCTTACACACCACGAATTTCCGGTACAGTGTGCGTTAACTTTTTGGCTATGTTCTCTTATCGAGGGACTTTTTGTACCCCCCACGTCTGTGGAAAGTTAAGGGTTGTGAAGTTTGCTTTACGTAACTGCAATGGTTAGCCGTACGTTTGGTTGACACATCTGCCATGGTTAGCCGTATGTGGTATGTGTACCTTGTGTGTCCCTTCAGTTTTTAGACATCTGCCTAACGTCTGCTAATGACGCACTATTTGCTCAGTCCACCATTATTTCGGTTCTACATCCCAATCCATTTCTTATATCTTTATAATTCGGTGTGGAGTGACAAGAAAAGGAAGAATTTGTATATAAAACATAGCTTCATACACCGCCATGCTGGGCTGCACATCACAAAAGACACCGAGTGAAGCGAAGCAACGACAATTGGATTCTTTACTTCAATCGCCAGTCACAACAGAACTAACCATATTGACAATCAGCTGGGGATCATCTGAACGTATTTGTGCACTAAGCAAGTCAAGTCTTTTGTTGTCATTATCAAATAAATTGGTTCTACCTCAGGGCGGAGAATGAGACAGATTCCTTTTGTTTGTTAATCTTTTTCTTGCCTGCTTGTTCGCTTCTTCGTTTCTTTGCTGGGAATTTTCGTTAGTATGGAGCGAAGGGAAAAAGTATAAAGAGGAATGCGCTGGCAACGCGAAAGATGGATAAAATCTGAACGTAACGTATGAGCGGAAGAATGTCGATGATGTTGCTGATGACTTTTTGCATGTTTTCTATTTGTTCAGCAGTGCTGTGGAAAAAAAAGTGTATGTGTGTGTATGTGCGTGCGTGCATGCGAACGCGCGTGATTGCAGAATTGTTGCATGACGGGTGAAGAGTGAATTGAGGATTGTATGGAAGGAAACGGCTGTGGCTAAATTGAGGTACTATCCGGCGCCATTGTTTCGGAGTGGCTGCGGGCCATAATGAAATCCTCAGTCTGGGTATCCCATCTCCGGGCCCGAGATTTAAACCCGAGACCTACCGACTACGAACCAGTATTTACCCGCCCTGCCGCGAAGTTTGTATTGATGATGAAGATGAGAAAGGTTTTGTGTAGGAGAGTTGGATATGTCATTAGCGTAAGTGTTTTGTGAAGAATTTGATGAGATTGTTTTCCGTAATTGGTTTTCCAAAAGGCAGTCGCAATGAAGTCAGTCGTAGGCAGTTCAATGTCACCCTCGTCATCATCATCTGGTTGATCAGTGTCACGATGTGAACTTTGCCTGGATGTTGAGGTAGCGTAGCTGAAGTGCTTTGGCTGCTGGCACATTGCTATTTTTATAATGGTCAAGGTTGGTCATCCCATGCTCTTGGGGATTGAGAAGCCAGGATTTTAACGAGACACGAATTTATATGCCGTCACGAAATTCCCAAGCTGTAATTATCAGAATTTAAGTGTGTCGTGTAGTGGCCAATATTAAACGGAGTCGGGCAGGTTGGGGAACAGATCGCTTTATTGCCTGTGGTTTCTGTAGTTAAGACGACGCGAATTTCTCCTGTTTGCCCACACATTAAGATGACAGTACGCGCGTTGCGATCTTACAGGATGCAGTGTGAATATGCCTGTCAACTGTGTATGCAAAAATATCACTTGTAAGTCAGAAGTTACGGATTATTTAGGCAGGCTGTTATTATGTAATCTGTACCGTTATTGGTTTGTTTGATGTAATGAGAGGCAATTAGTTGGGTGAATCACTTTTTTCTCGTTTGGTGCTGAAATGGTGGTTTTACTGTCTGGGCTAAAAACGTATAATTTTGGGAGATGTTTGGTTGATTTTTTGCTTTGTATTCTAATTTGTGTATGTTTTATTAGTTATTTAAAGATTTGTACCATGCTGCTTTTTGTTGTGTTTCTAGGTAAAGTTATATTCTTGCTTTATCGTTAAGTTTTCCCTTGTTCTATATGTAGGTTTGTGCATGAGTTTGTTTTCGATTCTAGGTGGGTTGAGGTTTATTATTTATTGTTCTCATTAGTTATTTGCTTCCGGTTATGTGTGATACGTAAATTTAAGAAAGTATCAACGTACACATAAACAGTAATTAGAGATAAAGGCCAGGTTGTCCCTGCATACGCCATGAGGGCATATTGGGGGAGCAGAAATATTGCTGCATTCATTCTAAGCCTCAGCACTAGATGGGAGCTCTGTTCCCGCGAAGGAACCCCGGTACCCGTTGGGCAAGGCCGCAGAACCGGTCTGGACGTTTTGGAGAAGAGAAAAATCTGTTGCCCCTGCCGGGACTCGATTCCCGCATCGTCCAGTCCGTAGCATAGTCACCGTACCGGTTACACTGTCCACGCTGCCCGTAGACACTACGTTTTTTTTTTTAGTGTAATAACGCGCTGTGTGTAACTGGACAACAGAATGTGCCACCTCTGTGAATTAAATAGTGTGAGCATCTGGGAAAATTCCAGGATTCAGACAGCCGAACGCGCCTCAGTGTTATGTTATACGTCTTTTCCTCATCTTGTTAGCATTCATTCACAGTTTGAGTTCCGGGTAATGACTTGATGTCGTTAAAGCAAATGCGTCAAGCTCTGTATGATTTGTTACTTGTAAAAGCTGTGATGGGTTATAATATAATATGTAACAATATAACATAACATAAAATATCATAACACTACATAACCTGACGTAACGTGACGTAATAATATAATTTAATATAATATGTTATAATATAATATAATATAATATAATATAATATAATATAATGTAATGTAACAACATAATATGAATACGACGATAATTGTCATTGTATAAGTCGTCAGTATATAAATAGGTAGTTACTGTGTTAAAACTGTATTGTAATTTATTTTAAAAAGTTACAGGTATTAAAATTATTGGCAGTAGTGCTCCGTATCCAAACATCTGTGGTGCTGGCATGCTTTCTTCATTTAAAATGGATCGGATAATCCGTTCTTTAGGTACTCCGAGTGTGCCAGCATTCATTCATCCGGTTTTTTTTTATAAGAAAGATAAAAACACCGTGGAACTAGTTGGTAGCAAATTTGTGTGTGTATGTGAAGATAATTTCGTTTCTTTTTTTCCTCATAAGCTTGTCTCTTCAATACGTACTCCTTGCCAAATAACATTTCCATACCACTGTGTTTCATTGTGATTTCTACCTGAATTCATGATCCCCCCCCCCCATGTATCATTGTAGCAAGCGGCTTCTTGTAGAACTCATAAAGCCTTGCTTCAGGCGTAGATTTCTATCCGTAAACTTATTATTATTATTTGTATCATCGTCTCTTGTCACAGGCCTTTTCTTCCTGGTACATACTTCTCTTGAACCAGCGGTGATCCCCACCGCTCAGAGTTCAAGCTTCACACTGCAGTACTTTCCGTATTATGTGTAATGTTCCGAGTATAGCTGTCTTTTGTAGTGAGTCTATCGAATGTTTTCCCGGTACAGCTTCCAGATTTTTCCTTAAGCTTCTCGTTACTATTACAGTGGCTCCAATTATTACTGGTATAATCGTACATTTCAGGTTCCACATCCGTTGTATCTCTATACATAAACTCTTGTATTTTAACTTCTTTTCCGCTTCCTTTTGCACAACATTTCTGTCTGCGGGAATTGCCACATCCGTCAGTGTGCATGTTTTCTCTTCTTTTGTTTTTAATTATTATATCTGGCCTGTTTGCTGTAACTTCTCTGTCTGTGTGTAGTGCTTGATTCCACAACACTACGACATCTCCCTCTTCATATTATTGTTGTTATTATTATTATTATTATATTTTCTTCCGGAGAAGCGTTTGTTGTCTATGTTAAATTTGTTCCAGTGGTGACAGTATCATACTGACACCAAGCTGGTTAATTTTGATTTGCGAACTTTATTTCTTACGTATGTGTAGTTGTAAGCTCCGTGGACGTATTAACGTAACAGCTTTGATTTTCCGTTGATCATTTTGAAGCGGAAAACTGAAACTGTTTTTTGCACTGCCGTCCTTTATGTATTGACTTTTACAAAAGTCTGCTTTTACAAAAGTCTACTTTAACAAAAAAAGCCCCCCCCCGAAGATTTGTTACAGTATGCCATTAAATTGCTGATGTGTCACTTCATCCACTTACGTTAGCGATTTCGTTACGGTTTTCATTGTCGGTAGTAGGAAATTAAAAAGTGTAATTGTGGGTTGTTCTGTAGTAACATAAATCTCCTGCCACGTTTCGTACAAATCGGTTAGCTGTTGGAAAGGTTGAAATGGTTGGAGCAGACATCATGATCTTATGTGCCTCCTGCTTGTACGTGGGGTGGGGGGGGGAGATAAATTATGTGTCATTCCCGAAGCTTGTCTAATACTTAATTGCAGTAGTAGTCATTGGTGGTCGGGTGGTTTGCGGGTCTTGCTTGCTGATGACGTTCGACCCCTGCCAGTAGAATTTGAAAATGGACCCCTCCAACGGCCAAGCGAACAGAAATCTATTTTCTGTGCCAAAGGACCACAGGCTTCAATTGCCACATTTATTTGCTCGGTATTTTTTTTTGTTACGATGTCGTCGAACCATTCGCAGCACCCATCGCTGTGACACCAGTTAATTTTTCGTTCCTTTTTCTTTTGTTTCTTCCCTGCGTTCTTTCTGTCCTATTCCTCTCATTTCTCCTTATTCATCTATTCCTTCTTAAGCTGCAGGAGACAATTTTACTACGCTGTGCCGCAATATTCGCGCGACCTGCGACGTACCGACAGGGGAGCCAGTGTAATGTACTCAGTATAGTTTGTAGTCTACGGGTTGGACGGCCTGATAATCGGGTTCGATTTTTGGCGGGTGCAGATATTTTTGTCTTCCATGTGACATATGCTCAAGTTGGGGGGTTTCACCTAGACTCGTATCCATTAGGTGCCCTGGACTTTCGTCTATGGGCGCGAAATTTACCTCTGTCTTTTAGTCTCGAACGACCAACCTGCCTTTGTAACCGGTGCCGCCGGAGAGGGGGGGGGGGAGAGGTAGTCGTTACAAGTCACCGGGGCCCTGCGGTCCGGAAGGGGGCCCGTAACCCAAATCTGTTGAAGATATGTGTGTGTGTGTGTGTGTGTCTCGGTAGTTTCGTTATTTGTCGACTGTACAAATTTACCCTTAAAAGACGAATTCCAAGTCACTCTGCAACTGAGAGACAATCTTTCCGATTTGGTGTGAAGATTTCTAGCCGGTTCGGTCTTGCTGGGAGGCCCGTTTGTTTGTTTTTTTTTTTTTTCATTTTACCGGGGCTCGGACCCGCTTTCGACAACCCTTTTTATAGCACGATGTTTAATTAATAGAGCTCAGACAGACAAATTACCTTTCCTACCATTACTGTAAAATCGGCCATTACTTATTTTGTCAAGTACGTGTCGGGCGGCTGCTTTTGTAACTGTCGGCCATGAGTCAGACGCGGATGAATCCAGCATTGGGTGCGGATAGAAAGACGGATCATTTCAGGCACGTTGCGGATCGTGCATATACTTCTTAAGGAGTCAAGAACTGGTTATGTCGTGTGTACAGACTGCGTCGACATGCATGTTTGGAACACAGTGACATATGTTGCACCTTACCGATGCATATTTTACGTGCCGGTCTAATATGATGAGCTCAGGTGTACGTATTCCAGGCGTTTCTCTCTTTCGGGATGTGCGATAGAAGTCTGAAAACTTGTTACATTAAAAAGATACGTTTTTAGGCGTTCGCAGCGGTGCAGTCTCCGTTCTTGTGAGATACGTCGCCCCGTCGCTGGGTAATTGGTGCCCGACGCTTCCAGACAGCGTAGTGGCCTCATCGTCAAGGTCCGAACGTCTAGCGAAGAATGACTTGATGGATAGTCGACCCTCGGAGATGAGACCACTGTGCTGTCCCGAAACGTCGGGCACTGACATCTCGCAGAAGGACGAAGACCTCAAATGTGTGTATTGGGTTCAGACCTCAGCCGGCGGACCGGCTGTTACGATTGAAGTGCTTTCGTAGTTTTCTTAATTTTTTCTAGGCATCTTTCAGACTAGTGTCTCAGAAGAGGCCACGACCTCCCAAATCCGTTTCATTTTCTTGTTCACTAATGTGATTGTTTCACGCTGTTATTAAAGCGATTGTAAACATTGTTGGAATAATCGAATAGATGTTTGAGGACTATACATCTGTTCAGGGTGCCGCATAAGTCACTTGACTCCCCTTGTTTAACGTGTTGTCTCGAGTGGCGGGTGACCTGCGCCACTCTGTTCTTGGATTTGCGAACCCACGCAATTGAAAACAGCAGCTTGAAAGTGTTCCGCGGTCAGGAGAGACGGAGGAGCCCTGGTGTAGGATAAAGTCTGAAAGCTCTCTGACGTGGCCTAATCCTGTGTGGCTTTCCATATTTACAAGTAGCAGAAAGTAAACTCGTATTGGCATAGTTAACGGCCCTGTTTATTATAGCATTTCTCTGTTGCTGCTATTTTTGTCTATTGCAGCCAGTGGTTAAAGTTTTGTTGTGTGCTGTTTGCGAAATGTTTATAGTGGACGCATGACGGTAAGGTTAGGCTTGTATTTGTTTTTTGTTTGTTTGTTTGTTTGTTTATTTTTTATGTTTTCGTAACGTGTTGAGTGGTTTTGGATTAGCGGTAGTGTTTTTAGAGTGTAGAGTAAACTTTTTAGGCACGTAGGGAATTTAATTTTTGCACCTGTCGGAATAATGCAGGGCTATCGCAAAAATGACATTCTTTTACTGGGACCTAATTGTGATCCCGAAACTTCTGTAACCAACTGCTAACCTACGCAGCGCAGCGTCTCAGATAAGTGGTGCCTTCACTCGAAGCCTGAAATCTCGCAAGAACTCCCTCATTTTAAAGTCGGATATCTGACTTATTTTGAGACTATAATAATGCCCCCTCCGTCCCGAAATGTTGTAGGGGTTCACAGTTTTCCTGCTTCGTTAGTATAGCGCGTTCGGACTGATGGCACACGGTGACGCACGGGAGGGGAAGTGAAGGGGAAAGATTCGAATGGAGTGGTGTAGCACGTTCGAAATGTGATGGCACACGCGGATAAACCAGATTTGGTCTTTCGGCGAAAGGGACGAGTCCATTTAAATCGGCGGGGGTGTCAGTTCAGTCGACTACCGGCAGGCGAGGAGTGCGGATCAGCGGACAGCGATTGTATAAACCGTGTTCCGACGTACAGTGCAAGGCTGCTGGCTATCCACTCCATTCGCATCCTTCCCCTTCACTTCCCCCCATGCGTCATCGTGTACCATCAGGTTCCGAACGCGCTATACATCTCGATATTACGGCTGCGTGTACGCCTTCAGGCAGTCGATTTCGTCAACGGTGTACCGAAACATATCCGTTGTGATGATGGCTACAGCACTGTCTGTGAGTTCTGTCTGGGAGCTGACTTAAATCGAGATTCTCGCAGTACGTTTTCTTTTTGTTTGCCAGTGATGTAAGGCCTGGACTTCTTAGAGGACAGGTTATTGACCCACTTGTTCCAATCCTTCGACAGGACAGCTAACTCTGAGATGATGTCGAACCTTGCGACTGCTGTTGGTAGGGACCACGCGTTACTACGAAATGATTGCGGGTCTTGTTCTTTTTCTTTTCCATTGTATTCGTTGAATGTGAAAACAAACAGCTCTATCATATCGAGATGAATGTTTCGCTTAATGGTGTTTTCGTCGAAAAGATAGATCCTTCCCCGCGGTAAGTCGGAAGTACACACCACGTTTTCACTGGTGGGGGGGGGAGTCATGGACGTACTTCATGTTGCTGTTTTTCCCCTCCTTGAAATTATCACGACGTTCAACGTCGCCATTGATATGGAACGAAATTTTGTCTGAGAAAGTGTTTGTTTTAGAAAGGAGCGGTCATTGTAAATTTTATTTAACGTGAAATTTTCCTATTCGAGCGTCTGTCCGTACCGTCAGCATGTTTCGTGAAAAAACAGCTGAACGAATTTTGATTGAATTTCGGATGAAGATTTTGCCATTAGATGCAACCCCATTCTTGTTCTTTTTAATTTCCTCCAGTCGGTAGTAGCAAGTGGGGTTGATACGAAATGTGGAGGTGGGAAAGACACTTGCACCACCCTTTGTAGGATCAAATATGTTTTGTGTGTGTGTGTGTGTTTGTGTGTGTGTGTGTGTGTGTGTGTGTGTGTGTGTAAGCACAGAGCAGCAAAATGGGCGCTGTGTGAAGTCTGTTTTGGGCTTGCGTTCTGCTGCTGATAAACGAAGTGCCTCTGAAGCTAGTTCTTTGAAATTTAATGTGGTGATAGATCATGGCCGTGCGTGGAAATTCTGTATGAGATGTTGACAGTGACAACGTGGCGACGGTACGACTATTTCAGTTTATATACAACAGATTTTACGTGCACAAAGTCTGTGTGCTTAAAATGTATCTGTTTCCAAGAGTAAAGTAAATACCACCGTCGCCGCCGCCGCCGCCGCCACCACCACCAACACCCCCACCACTGCCACTCTTCTCACTGCCGCCGCCAACAGCACCCACCCCCAAGGCCACCGACACATCCAGCGTGCCT
>Ga0123355_10017354_pt1 | contig 11373 bp, 5 predicted proteins | sample TergutEmb28metaG_3_FD_89872 | JGI IMG/M metagenome (GOLD analysis project Ga0123355, IMG submission 89872) | Embiratermes neotenicus P1 segment gut microbial communities from Petit-Saut dam, French Guiana - Emb289 P1 | ecosystem: Host-associated > Arthropoda: Insects > Digestive system > Gut ...
GAAATTAGGTTTAAGGGCCCTCCTGGCACTACATCCTCCTATATCACCACTCACATCATCGGGACAACGTAACCGCGCCTCATGGGCGTCCCAACCTCAGAAGTCGGTTACACTTCTGCCATGTCCTGGAGGGAGGACCACGAAGTCCGTCAAGGACATGTGGGGCATTGGATTAAATAAATAAATATTATATTTATATTGTTACATTTTATGGGACACGAAAAAAATTTAAAAAACGTACAAAACTGGGTTTCACTGGACAAGATATTCTATGAATCCATCTTCTGTAAGAACTGCATATGACGGCCAATCATAAGATAGCGTACACCCAAAATTTATATTCAGTGTTAAGTTAGAAATGTGTTTGTATGTAAATGGCTCCTATTTTTTGACCAATCACAATCACATCAGCTGTTTGAGAATCAACAGTATAGTGTTGCCCAGGCTCCAGAATGGCATAGGAACCAAACTGTCATGTTTTATGTGGGGAAAAAAGTAAATTCAAGAAAAATTAAGCCAATAAAATTACACACCATATGCATGGCATTTTGGCAGCACCACAAAAAAATAAATCCTGAATGCTGTAAAATCTTGAATCTAATAAATCAGCTTGGTACTCTACCACAAACAATCTCTAGCAGCATCAATACAAAGAATTGCAAATGGCTGAACAGAAAATTTCAGAAAATTATCAGTAACACTTGAAGCATGATTCACACAACTCATGCTATAATACTGGTTACATTTTTACAAACAGTAATGGATGTTTTGCCTGTACTTTGTAACTCAAAATCTTTCTGCAGTCCATTAACCCTTTCACACCAAGCAGCAACCACATATGATGCTCAATGCGCATTTAAAAGTGCTTAAGCTGTCTAATGTCATCACCCAAGAACATGCAAGGTAATGAGAACCATTCACATTCTCAGCACTGTCACAGCAACCAGGGCACTTAGTTCCAATGCAAAAGGATTAATTCTGAAATCATAAACTTTCCAAATCACTTAACATAAAACTCTAAGTAATGTAATCCAATTCCTGTTCCTTTGTAGACAATATCTACACTGTTAAAGAAAATGTGTGAGACATCACTGTAAGAGGAGAAATGCATGTTTCTTATACAGTCATATGCAGAACTCACCAATTACCAATCAGTAAAATTTCTAATCTGTAATGTGTTGAAATATGATATAGCATCCTGTAAAAAAATTGTGTTTACTGTATTTTTCACAGATCTCTGCATCTGGTTACAGTGTCTGTAACACAACACTCCTAAAGCAATATTGCACAGATAATTAAAGCAGGAAATTCAAATCATTTTGTAAACTAGTAATCTGATCTCTTTGTCAACAGGTGAAGTGAATGTGTCCTAAAATCTTCACAATAAGCATCTACAATTGCTGTAACTTCCAGTTACCAAGCTGCACTGCATAGCACACAGCAGAAACTTCATGAAATTTTAAATATGGCCAAAAATTATCTTTTACCTTAAGTTGTAACAACACACAAATCATTGCAAAGTGCACATGAATAGGTATCACAAATGGACTGTTGCATTAACATTCTCCAGTAAACTGTCATGAATGGATATGGTGTCCAGTGCAAACCTGACAGAAAAACAATCAGATTAACTGCTCAAAAACAGATGCAATTCAAAAGAACTACTGAAACTACTTCAGGATGCTTCTTCCTTTTTTCCTTCAAAACCAGTAACAGCCAAAACAGAATTACAACACAATGTATTTGTCTGGGAAGTTCTTATTTATGTCAATACATTGTCCTACATTCAACTTGTATGTTGCTCAGAAAGGCCTTCAATTTAAGGTAGAGATTTTACAGACATGGTAACTGTATTATTCCTAGGCAAACCTTTCAGAAGCCCCAAGCTGTGGCACATGGAATGTGATATATGTTAACAACATATACCCCAAGTTCCCAAATGCTGGGTCAAGATATTGTGTTAGGCCAGACTTTTGATGGGACAAGAACTAAATGTTAAACATAAACACTGATTGATGATGCAAATTTTTATCCTATTGTGAACGCAGTTAAGTGAATGTTGCCAAAAAATTTTTCACATTATTTCTGTATTCACAGTTGTACCTCAATTAATTAAATATAATACTAGTACATGTATGAACATTTGTTTCTAATTTTCCCCCTAACTGACAAAATACAGGTCTTCAGATGGAATAATTCTGAAATACTGTGTCACAAAAGAAAGAAAGAAAGAAAGAAAGAAAGAAAGAAAGAAAGAAAGAAAGAAAGAAAAGTGGAGGGGAGAGGAGTTTGAGACATAAAATGGAATGTATGTTAATGGTTTACATAAACATACAGGTTAATTCAAAGGACCTGCCTCCTGAAAATTGTATCCTATGAAAACACGTCATTTGTTGGCCCATAAACACACTTTATTTTACGATTCTGTATTCTTGATCTGAATTTCTGCTTTCAAACCAAAGAAAGGAGGGGGAGAATGAAATTTAACAAAACTGAGACAAAATCTACAAGCATTTTACAACTTAATAATTAGGCAAGTGGTCCAGAACCTGAAAGGAAACAGATTCTTATTCTATGTATTACTGCCCACTTATGATTTGGATTCCTACTGTGCAACAATGAATACAGACGGCTGGGTGAGAAACAACGACCCATGAATCATTCTGCTGGACAGTTGCAACAAATCACATTAAAAGAGAATTCCTGCCTAACAAGCAATAGGTCAGTATATTTGTATACTGTATCTTTCAACCATCACCACCAACTTCATACATATTATAAGACTAAGTCCTCCAAATGTTTGCATGCAGGTCTCAAGAAATATAACTGAAATCTGCTTCTCCATAGTCTCTTAGTATGTTCCAATCAAACTGTATAAAAGGTAGTATTTTTGGAAAACTTCAAAATTAAATACAAAATCCAAAGTTTTCATGACCACTTAGAGAGGGAGAGAGATGGGGGGAGAGGATGAGAGAGAGTGTCTTTTTGGATGATCAGTTACGTAAACTGAGTTCATAAATCTGACTGAATGTATGGCACCAATATGTGTCACATTTCACACCAACATGCTTTCAGAGTGGTGAAGCCAAAATCTTCATTCTTCTGGGATGTTGCATTCCATCACTGGGTCTTTGTCGCCCACAATTCTGAGACCACACATCCAGCAACACAGCACACTACCCAGGAGAATGAAGATCTCAACAATTTTTGTTACTCATATCATCAGTTTGCGATCGCACAGACCAAAGTAATCTTCAAAGCATCACACTTTTACTTTGTATTGATGTAGCTCATCTGGTCAAAAAGACCTCAAATTCAAAAGACAGTGTCTGTATTATGGAGTTTTCTTGTAAAGGGCATTTAACTCTAGCACTCACAAAAAATGTCAATATTATTTAAGCCAAAAAAGAAAAAATTATGTAATAACCTCTATTCTGTGGAACATAACAATGTGCGGCATGTCTTAAAAGTGCAGTAACTATCCTTACTGCCTAAACATACATTATATAAAGTTCCAGACTTTCTGTATGTTGTTTGTACTTGTGTTTGAAATTGCAATATCCTATATGGAATTTTATTTTGTTATGTTAGCTATTCAGTCAGCTGCTGCTGGGCAAGCTGCAAGGTGCCGCTGCTTCTTCTGCACCCCCCACCCCCAAACCTTTTGGTGAGAAACTGAAGTCAGTGCAAGACAGTCATATGCACTACTATAACATGCAAGAAAGACAGAGACATTTTAAGAACAAAAAATTACTGAAAGAATTTATTCCTAACTATCATTTTCTATTGGTTACTAATTATGAAAATTTGCAACAAATACAATTTAAAGAGTTGTGAAGTGAGTTTATTGTGGGATTTCATAATTAAAGAAAAGGTGTGTAGTTGCTTTTTTTTATATCAGTCACTTTAAGCAGTGGGCAGCAGGGTAAAATCACAACATGCCATTCACAGAAAAGATAAGCAGTTGCCTTCCTAATAATGCCTCTCAGTAAGTCACATCCTTTACACAGCTGCCATCTGTGTACAGAGAAATAATAAATTTCTGCTTTAAGTTTAAACCTCTAAAAGACTGTCCACTGCACCAAGATAGTTTCTAAACATCTGAAATAATATATCAAAATAAATTTTATTTTAACAACACAGACAATGTACGTATAAACATAACACTGAGGCGTGTTCGCAAAACCACTGTTGCCATGTAAAAGCGGTTAAGCATTAAATATTCTGAGTGTGTGTTTGTATTCTTGCCTTAATTATGTGACATGCAGCTATATTATATTGTCATCTGTGGCCCATCTTACTATACAATATTTTTCCATATTATCACACAAACGGCACCAATTTTGGAAAAACTTTATAAAAATGAAATGTGTGTGATGATTTTCTGTACATTTTTTGTCTAAAACATTTCTCATTCCAAGAAGAATTCAGCGAGATATTATAATAAATGTACATACATCTTCTTGCAATATACCTGTTATTGTCAGATATTCATGAAACTTGAATTTTCTTGACAAATTTAAAAAAAAAAAAAACTCCAATATCAAATTTTATGGAAATTTGTCCAGTGAGAGCTGAGTTCTTCCATGCAGACGACTGGGACGGACAGACATGATGAAGCCAGTAGTTGCTTTTCACAATTCTGTGAACGTTCCCAAAAGGGGTCAAAAACTAAACTGTGTAAAATAGGATGACTGTTTCACATGTGCTTTTTGGGGAAAAATCTCTAGCTTCTGCCATAAATTAAGCCCAAAACCGTCCAGACCATAGCCTAGTCACTATACTGACAGCACTATACTGCTACGTAGCCTACTTTACTGTAGCAGCACCAGCTCTACATTTTCTGCTATCTCAGGCACATAAATTTTTGCCCCTCTTCACTCTCCTCCACAATTTACTGTCAGAACTTGAAACAGAATTAATCTACTCAAAACAACAGCATCCTCAAATCAAACTGTCATATGTTACTGCACATTCACTACTGGAATTTATTCCTGTAACCTTAGTGTCTCACATTTTTTTTATATTTGGTAGATTTTTGTGAAAGAAACTGATAGGTAAAATTCTGTCCCTGAAGATGTGCAGCCCCAGGCAGGTCCTTGCTTTGCTCGTGCATAGAACCAGCCATCTATTGCGTCCAATAACTACATAAGTTGTCCTGACAAGAAACCTTTATTTACATGTCAAAAGACTGTCCCTGAAGTGGAAAAGCCATGTCAGATGCAATATGTTTTTTTTCCTGTTTATTGCTGAAATTTTCATCTCAGGGACCCTGCCTACTTTTATCATTATCTTCCAGACTAAGTTTGAAGCCATATACATGGCAGAACGGCCAGACCAAGGCAAGATAAAGGCTCTACAGCACTGTCACACACGCATCTGCTGTGCCACACTTACATCTGGCATGCATAAAAAAACTCATTTGTTGCGCACCTTATTTATGTTTAAAAAAACTGTTCTTTATACTTCTAGCACATTTAGCCTGAAGGTAAAAATGTGATCTCAAGCAGTGTCAGTCAGCTTGTTCACGGCTAATGGACGAGCACATTTCTAGAGTCCTGCCTGCATTTATTAGCAATGCAACACACAGCGACAGAATATGTCAATAGTGCAAACATTTAGTACTCTGAGGCCTATTTCCATTAGTTCAAATAGTCAATATTTGTGGAACAACTTTAGCATCCAAATTCATGGTTCCAAAAAAATGTTTAATCTAGAAGAGATCAAGTCTATCTACCAGGTGCAAGCTCTTTGGTAAAGCTAGGCAACCACAAAAACATACTGCTTAGAGCTCTCAAATGCTGGTGAAGTCATAGGCATCTAGAACATCTAGAACCATGCATCCACCATGTTGCTGACACCACCTTTCAACCAGGCTGATGCTGATGCTACCTCAGTCGACGCAAGCAAGAATTTAAGTTGTCTAACGCTGCTTGTGTTCGATGACGTTCATAATCCTGCAGGCTTTTTGTAGCCAACAGTTCTCTCAGCCGATGGTCCAATATGTCTATTTCACGGTGTTTCTCGGCAAGAGTGCGACATAAATAGGAACACTGCTCTGTAAGAACAGCATACTCCAAAGTCTGCTCTGTAAAATGACATTTCAATATTAATTTCACTACCACACAACATGGAAATTGATACTGGTATCATATATCTTAGTACCACAATTTGTTGATTCAGAGAAATACCTACCACCAAAGGACGATTTAAGTATCAGCCTCACAGACTACATTCTCTCTAGTCCCTAACTGGCACAGAAAATTTTCACCTTTGCTGCCTACATGTATTTTAAAGATACAATAAACAAATTCCCAGCAACTTCCACCTTCTTCCAGAAGTGTTTATTACACTGTGCTATACTAAAATAAAACTTACCTTGAGCATATTTTTGGTAGGCCTCCATGATACCTTCCAAGCCAGGCCACCGCACTGGTCTGTCATCATCATCTTGTTGTTCAGACTGATCTACACACGCTTCAGTACCATCCATGTCAACTGCAAACCTCTTTACTCCATTCTGCAGTGTGGCCAGCTGATGAACAAAACCTGGTCTTGTACCATTCTGGCCACTTGAAGGCAGCACCAGTAAAGATTTCTCTGAAGATGTGGCTGGACTTAGGGATCGTTTTACTCCACCAGCAAGCAACCGAGCTTTTCCACCATGTGAATCTGTTACCTAACAACATGTTCACTGGCATTAGAAGAAATACAGACTCAGTGGAGAAATTATTTTAAATCTATACATACATATAAGTGAGGGGTGGCAGCATGCAAAGTCACAACTTACATGATCAATTACCTACATTTGTATCCAGGTAACAAAAAAATTAGAGTTCAAATATGGGATTAAAAATACAGTATTTAAATCCCCGTTCCAAAAAAAAATCACTTAAAGTAGGAGTGCATAAATTGCATAAAGAAGAATGGTAATAAAATGGCAAATGAAGGACACAGCATAGTGGGAGTGAACGAGTGCCACTTCATATAGGGTTCTGAAATATGTACAGACATACGCCTGGAAATCTGCAATAGAAACCTACCCTTTGTAATGCCAGTTAGAAATCCATTATTGGAACAGGATACCGAAGGTCGTTATTAGTCAATTCAGAATGAGTAGAAAGATTCTGAATATTCTGTGCACCTCTCGCCATGCAAATTTCAAAATTTACAAGACAAGAATAACTGTGAAATGTCATGAATCCAGGAAATAAACTTTCTGTAACTTACCAATTTTCAGCAAAATTGGACACACAACCTTTACTCATATGATCATATCACATATTTTCTTAAAAAGTATTTTGACAATGTGTGCATATGTGTAACATTTTCTATTTAACAATCTTCTTTATTGGTATGTAGTGCACTTACCACAGTGCAGATTAACTTCTTGTCACTAGAAGCAGCCGAACTGGCAGGAATACTGTTAGAAGTGCTGCTGTCTTTGAAATTCTCTTCAGTATTATTAACCTTTATACTAGCGTTTAAAGCCTGACTGCAGTATACCACCACAGGATTGACTGAGTTCCGGCGCAATCGCTCTGCTAATACACTCTGCCATATGGTTTCTCCTTCTGCAGGCAAATAATGAGTTTTCAGTCAGTGAATTCATACTCATTCAGTGTTTTTTTACATTATCAGCACACTATCATTCAATAAATTATTCTGCATTTCAAGCAAGAAAGCTGACACTGCAAGTTTTCCGGCTTTCATAGTGGTGAAGTCGAGATCTTCACTGTTTTGAGATACTGTGCTCCATCATTTGGTGCTCGCTGCCCAAGCATTCTGGGACCATGCAGTGGCCTGACCCTCAGAGATGAGGCAACTACACAATCTCAAACAAATGGGAACAAATTCCCAGTAACGAAGTGTAATGTCCTAAAAGAATGGAAATTTCAGATCTGACAATGTCATACCAACACAAACAAATGGCCAGTTGTACATTATTTTACAAATACACCACTACACAACAGATTTTTTATTTTGATGGACAACAGCCTTGTTTTTAGTATTAAACAAATAGCAACGTGTGTCAGTCCATGTCTTGATTCACTAAAGACATCAGTATTACAGAGACTAATAAATTTATTATCTTTCAATTCAAGTACACAACCTAACAAACATCACAACTTTCAACTCCCTATTTTCAATGTCAAAATGCTGAAAATGGATCTGCCAAGCAGCAACAACATACTATGTGGCATCCAAAACTTTGGCTAGATAATATATCTTTAAAAATATAGAGCATTTATGGGCTTTGGGTTATCTTTAGAGTTAATTACAATCCGTAACTTTTACTTGACACAATGAGCCACAGCTGATGTATTATGCTGTACTTTACACACAGTTGTCAACGTATGGGTTCAACTGTCATAAGAATATCACAAAGGATTTTACAATCATCTAAAATTACTGAAGAGAAAAACAAATTTTATATACCACAGCAACAATTTTATGATGAAACTTTCTCATAAATGCATATAAATATACCTTCTCGCTCCCTCTTAGAGATGGACTCCAAACCAAGGTTACGAAGAAAACGCTGTTTTCCTTTGAAGTCTGGCATTCTGCACAGCATATCAGGATTACCGCTTGGAAGAGGTAAATCTAATGGTAGTGGGAGACTTACGTTGCCATCTGAAGGGATGCTGTCATATTGTAGTGGAGGTAACGGACTCTGTACTCGACAACGTTCCAACTTGCGCAGCTCATATTCTATAAATAAATATAAATACATAAAACATTCTAAAGCTTATAAATTGGGTTTAAGAATGCAATTCTATGCCACTGATTCTAAAAGTATTTTCCTCCTTTCAATCTGTAACTCTGTACTGTTAAAGCTAATACACCTAGCTGCCAATAACAAATATTACAAAAAGGGCACTAAGTTTCAGAAGATAAAGTGCTGAAAGTGTCAAAACAGAAAAAAATTTGCAGAATATGACTCATGACTTGCTAATTTTATTGTATAAAAACAAATTAAATTAAACTTGTCCTTATTGATCTCCTACCAATACTGCTAGCTAAGCAGCACTAAGTTTTGAAAAACATCTTTTCCACATCCATTCACTGAGAATACGAGAAAATACCCAATGACACAGCACCGCATCCCAAGAGATCAGAATGTTCAACTACACAATGGTGACAAACTAACTTAACCAATATATTTTGCTGTATAACAGTTCTATTTTGCTATAAAACTGCTACACTTGCGTTATAAACACAAACTACATCACTATTCCTTTAAAACTAAACATATCTGACCAGTAAATTCTGGCAGACTGGAAAGGATGGCTACAGTATGGCATACATTAATGCTAACATGTCCATAAACAGACATCTGAATTTCCTTTGGAATGTAGAATTTTGGTTCAAAGACTGTATATAATTCCAATGTTCAGTATACTCCTCTTTTCTACTATCACTTGTGACAGTCTGTACCTATGAACCATAGGTCTTGTCTTGATGTCAGAAATTCACCTGGACTCCGTGTGCTGAACTGAAAAGTCACATGAACCACCTTTCTCTAAGCTATGGTTTCAAATCATACATTAATTAACTTCCTTACTTACATACTTATTAACAACTACTGCTTTAACAAGGCTGTTAGTCACTGGCACTGCACTGTGAAGGTTCAAACTTGATCTCAGGCCAGTCCAAATGGAATTTGTGGTGGATGAACTGGCAATGGGAGAAGTCTGTCTCCTGGGTACTTCAGTTTTGCCCTATCAGTATCATTCCACCAATGCTCCATATTCATTCAATCTTGTATCACCAATACCATATAACCCTAGCAACTGACAGCATTATAAATTAATGCACTTTAGAAACAACAACCACTACTACCACCAAGGAGGAAGAGTGGGAGGAGGACAAGAACAATAAGGCATCTTCTGTCTCCTTATGCCAACTCACCATTCCTTATTGCGACTGTTGTTAAACCAAACAATCGCAAGAACCTGATTTTTCCAGGTGAGGCATCAAGCTGTGCAGGTGGACCCTTTGTTATCCAGATAGTAAACAAGGCTTCTGATCCTGCACCTCCATCTTCTCCATCAGAGTCAGATCCTACACCATTATTGTTGTTACTGCTATTGCAGGTACGAGATTTGCGTCTCTGTTCAGCCAGGTCAAGTTTGCTGACCAATGTTGTTTTGCAGTCAGCTTCACTCTGTATTAAAATACAAGCAAACAATATACACAAAGTTCCAACAAGCTTTCTTTGTCACAACTTTGTGAATGGAGGTACCAAAATTACATTAATAAAGAAGTTCACAGCTGCTTAAATTTGGAAAATGCCACCTACGTACCATTCAGTTTGAAGTCTTCAATCTCCCCATATCCTATTTGATCTAAACATAACAACACTATATGAAATATTGAATTTTACTAGTTACACTACACAAAGAACAAAGGTAAAGTTGTGCCTGTCAGAAGGCATATAGAGAAGTGGAAGTACAACTCCAGTCATTCATAACCTCAGCACAAAAAAGGATGATGGTCAGCTTCACACCTCGGCCAGTTGACCCCAAGAGAAAGAACCCCCAGAACACACTGAACACAAAAGTGGATAGATTCCAGTGCTCATTTGGACACTTTGGAGAAGGGAAAATCTCTTGCTACTAATGGAAATTAAACCATGACTCCTTGGTAATCCAGCTTGCAGACCAATCATGACAATGAGTGAGCTATCATGGCTGTTCAGTTGTACTACATGGGCATGATACTCAGTCTCTCACCCTGTGGTGAGAACACACATTAAGGGTATCTAGAAGACATCTATGGGAAAGGAAATTACTGAATGACATCTTTATACTCTGTATTCTTCATGTAGTATTATTATGGTGATCAAATAACAAAGATAAGAATGGTGTGATATATAGTATGCAAGAAAAATGTAAAAATATTGGTTAAAAAAACCCTGCCTTTGGAGATACAGACATACATGGAAACACAACATTAAAATACATGTTAACAGAAATGTGGATAAGGTGTGTGATGGATTTGCCTAGTAACAGATGAAGCTTAGTGACAGCCTATAAAGAACACAGTAATGAAATTTTAAGTATTATTTGTTGAGAGGGAAGAGACTTTAGATTCAACCACACTGACAGGAAAGGTTGTTATTTTGTCATTCAAGATATCTCACCCTAGAAAAGATACCACAATATCACCACACCCTGAATACGTGTACACTGGACTACAAAGTTTTCCACATGCTCGGAACACACTTTTCAAAATGGTTTCAGTATTAACCCTATATAGACCAGTGTTACTTTCAGGTAACATCCAAGTTTAATATGTGTTCTGGAATGCTTTGGACTTTGATCCTTTAGAAACCGAAGTTTCTTCAGAGCTACAACCCTCTACTCA
>Ga0123355_10017355_pt1 | contig 11373 bp, 7 predicted proteins | sample TergutEmb28metaG_3_FD_89872 | JGI IMG/M metagenome (GOLD analysis project Ga0123355, IMG submission 89872) | Embiratermes neotenicus P1 segment gut microbial communities from Petit-Saut dam, French Guiana - Emb289 P1 | ecosystem: Host-associated > Arthropoda: Insects > Digestive system > Gut ...
TGGGTGGGGGGGGCGTGGGGCCCCCCCGGGTTAAGAGGGGGGGGGGGGGGGGGGGGGGGGGGGGGGGGGGATGGTGGGCGGTAGATAGTGGCCGGTATTGGGGGTTGGATTGGAGGCAATATGAAGCCTTATTGTATCGTTCTGTGATCATCACAGAGAGATACAACAGCGCTGTGATGTCAACAGGGGCATATGGTGTAGCCTATAATAAGGATACTGGGAAAGCGGTTCCCAGCGGAAGAAAAAAAAACTGCTTTCCCATTCCACAGATCCTGAATCCTGTACGCATATCTATAACATGTATGCGCCGCATAACGACGTTTCGGTCAACGACGGACCGCATATACGACGGTGGTCCCATAATATTATAATATAGTATTATATGAGTAATACTATTGTGTTACAATTGCTTGCAGTATTCAGTACAGTAACATGTTGTACAGGTTTGCAGCCTAAGAGCAATAGGCTATACCAAATAGCCTAGATGTGTAGTAGGCTATAGTATCTAGATTTGTGTAAGTACACGTTCGCACAACGACGAATTTCTCAGAACGTATCCCCGTCGATAAACGAAGCATATCTGTATTGTAATCTTCTTTCTGTATGAACCCGGTATTGTGGGATTTGTGGTTTTCACTGCAGTGCTGCTGAACTTTTGAGTCTTATGGGATACTACTTTATAGTTCTTGGCGTTTCGAAGGCACTATGGATATTTCGAAACTTCGGTAGCTATTTACCAGTTGACACGGTGTAACAACTGAGAAGACTTGTATCTTCAACTTATTACACAAATACGTATTCCGTAGGCATTAAATTTGTGGTGCACGACTTCAAAATAAACGTATCCTGTTCGTGTTACCAACTCCTGAACTAAGGTGATATTTTATTTATAAAGTTCGCATGAATGTCACCTACATATTTCAGTATCAAATTAATTAGTCTAGGGCGAATGGTTCATTGGTTATGGAAAGCAGAACAGAAGCTAAAAACAGCAGTTCGTCAAGCGTCATCACATCACTACAACCTTCCATGTAATGTTGCATTAGCAGAAGGTAGGAAGTTTTCAAACTGCTCTTATTTTACGCTGTTTTAGATATACGTAAGTTAAACGACGCTAACGTGGCTTGAAAATTTGCAAATTTCCACTTCCGCGATGTTGTTTTTACTGATCGTAGAAATTAAAATGTACGAGACTGACGCTTCTCTGGGCCCCACTGGGGTCACAACATTTATATTATGTGTCACAGAGGCGGTCAATCGGTAAAAGTTTCAGAAAAGGACTGCACACGGGCAAAATGGTAGGTCATACACACACACACACACAAAACACACACGTACACACACACACACACACAACACACACGTACACACACAAACACACACTGACATTACGATGGTATCATGTGTCTATTAGCTTCCTTCAGGGAGAGGAATCCTGGAACGGACCCTCTGCAACAAAGTCTAAAGTGTGACTATAAGTTACTGCTATACATTCACAGTCCAGGAAGTGTGTCATCCCCGTTGTGTGTGAGTAACTAGGAACTGGTGTGTAGTCAAACACAACTGTGTCACGTAAGGGGTATTTAATGACTCTAATGTACAACTACATGTTTCGGCCATTACTGGCCATCTTCAGGTTGCCTTAGGAGAGCTTAACGTGGTGTAGAGATCTCTATACCACGTGCGCGCAATGCTTATAGTTAGACCTTAATTTAAGCTCTCCTAAGACAACCTGAAGATGGCCAGTACTGGCCGAAACATGTAGTTGTACATTATAGTCATTAAATACACCTTATGTGACACAGTTGTGTTTGACTACACACCAGTTCCTACAGCAGAAGTAATTCCACAAAGTCTCCAGCATCACGATTAGTTAACGCTAGCGAACCTAGACTGACGTCACGAGTCGGGGGAGTGCGCGAAGTCGTGTGCGCGTAGACCAGTGTTTTTCTGCAGTCTGGGCAGTGGAGGTGCTAGTGTTCGTCTCTGTAATCCTGTGACTGAGGTAGGAGGGCCGTAACGTTTGTAAAACTTGCGCTGAAGGTTTTCACGCAAAATGACGGATTTATGTGGATGTAATTTACCTGTAACTAACTTCACAGAGTAAAGACTCCTTTGAGAAGCTCGTAGTTCCCCATCTGGTCCATCAGTTTCTCGCCTGCTATGGATATCGAAATTCAATTACGTTCTTTACGAGATACTTCCACTAATACCAGTGATGAGCAAGATGAATTCATTCATACTCTCGCCTGCTATTCAGGATCACATACGCTCCGACCTACGAGAAATTATGCTACGCACTTCTCAACTTCCCCATGCATGCTATATTCTCTGCCCATAATCCAATATTTCATAATGAGTGCTCGCTTTCAGTATCACGGTTCACAGTGGCACAAATGTTTGGCCATCCCATCTCGTCCTACTTGATTAAGCCTTTGGCCCTGCAGCTGGACAGTTTATCACACCATTTATGTACAATGTAAATATTTTATAAACCAAGAAGGTTAACATTACGAAATACACGACATTTTGTGGAGGAATAAAAGAAGATGGTGAAAGTCTAAAAAAATAATTAAATAATATATCCGTTGACTAAATATATAAAAAGCGTACACTGCGGAGTAGCGATACGCCTGTCCTATATATATAGGATGTGTGGTGCTTAAGGTTAAGAGAGTCTTGATACTTGACCCCTTCATGAGCCGACGTAAGGCCTTCTATAGGGGTGCTGGGTAGGGGGTGACGTTCCAACGCCACATCATGTAACACAACAGACGCTCCTGTTAACTCAATTTCCAGCCCACCAGTAACAATCCCTGAGTTCTCCCCGCTCGACCGCTGCTTCCCAACATATTCACACGTCATTGGCTTTCGAAAATCACTCCCCCACCTCCTCATTCATTTTTTTATGCTTCATTTTACGCTTGGTCCGGTCTTCGGTGGTGTGTCCCCGTCTGGTCCTGTTCTAACATACTTCCTGAAGGATGAAGTCAAGTGTTTGGAAACTTAACACGTTCTTTGATACACTCTCCGTATACACCGAACTCGTAGAACGGCTTGAAAAGACTGTAATGAAATTTTGTATAAGAGACTTGTACGAGAAAATGTCCAATTGTGTCATTTTCCATTTAGGTCACACATATTAAATGATCACTTTGCATGAAGCCATATACGTGTTTCTGCGGGCAGAAGTGGTCAAAAATCATCTCTGAGCATGCGCCGTGTCTATGACGTCTTGGTTCTCTTGACGAGTAAACTGCACGTACCAATTACCGATCTTCCAAACTTAAAAAAAAAAACCGGCTTTTCGCTGTATACAACACAGAAGATACCACACATCCTGCACCCCCCCCCCATCCTTTATTTGGTAGCTTAGTGACAATTAATGACTGAGCTATTCTGGCTTTTGACTTACTTAGTAGATGTGAAACGATTAACGGGTTGGTTGGATATAATAAGATATATTTTGTTAACTGCAATCGTTGACACCCGGTGGCAATAGTACGGTACACATTTGCACACAAACAATAAAGAGAACAACAAAATAACACAGAATACACAAAAGAAACATACATAACAATAAGAATATATAAACATAACAACAAAAATACATGATTTACAAAATTAAACAGTAGCATACAAAATATACAACCATATAAACAACGATAAAAAATGGAACCAATGACTTCAGGAGATGAGAACCCCCACCCTTCGGCAAGAATACTCGCAAAAATCTCACTGTGCGTCTTTCGTCGTCAGAATAAACCAGAATTACCTAACCGGGCTACAAGTGGCACCAGAGCACAAGGCTCTTGCAGGTGCCATTAGCAGCACTGAATTATTCTCCCGTGCTATTGCAGCTCCGCCCGCACTGTACAGTGCAACACCGAGACTAATACCGAGTTGCACCTTGGGGAATTTCTTGATGTTCTTCTTTCCTTTTCGATCCTGAATGGACGGACAATACATTTGATTCAAAACTGAAGGGTTGGACAAACGGGAAACAGTTTACATCACTTTACGTGGTAGACGTTTAATTCTCTTCAACTCCCACTCTCTCCTCGCGAGACTCTTCTTTTTGACTTAAAGCTGAGAATCGACTTGGTTTCCAGTGGCAAAGTTTAATTCACATCGATAACAATTCCATTAGTTCCACTCCAGTAAACTTCAATCTGAACATTAACCATCTAAACTTAGCGGTCATTATTTATACCACTTCCTTTAACATTAAAAGGCCTATACATTTTGCCCATAGAGTGCATTTGTCCCTTCCGAATGAATGTCTTCGAAAAAAAACTGTTATTCCTCTAAAGTAAATTTCACCCAAGAAGAAGCCACGAAGGCTCCAAGGGGGAGTACATGTTTATCACTACTCTTTCTTTAACCTCAGTGCTAGATGGGGTGGGTGGTCAGCGCCACGCCCGGGCCGTTTTACCCCCGGGACAGATCCTGTACCCATTGTGTAGGATGCTGGCTTGGCCCCAGGGCCGGCCTGGAAGGTTGTGGAAAATGGTCATTTTTCTGAACAGTTTAAAGACTCTATCCGTAATGGAAGCTGTGGGTGCTTATAGTCAGAAACAGAATTTCTGCGTATTACTTACAGAATTTTTAGGCATCAAACAGCCAATCACAACTAAACTGGATATCACCTTTAGTGAAGTGACTGTAAATGTCCAAATTCTTTCTGGGTCACAACCTCTTAAAATTGCCTGGGAGAAGACACTCATTAGGGGTTACACATGTACTGAATGAATGATTCGAATGTAAAATTTGAAAATTTTAGTTGCACTTCGATATGACAAAGTCACTGAACGCCAGCTATGACGAAGTTTAGATCAGCAGTTCAGTGCACCGGAAGATATGCATGATTAGACAGGTTAAACACCTCACGCCGTATATAAGCCAGTGCGACTAGGTAACTGCCCTCACTCACTCACTCACTCACTCGATTCAAGTACGATAGACGTTGATATTCTATAAGTGGTGAAGGCTCTTGGCACGATACCCTAAAGAGCAGTACTGTGCGCACAGGACACGTTTGGCTTCTGATTGTACAAGGTAAGCTGTGCCGAATGTATTGAGAAATTCGTACTTTTTTGGTAACCTCCACAACGAGTTGAGCAATTTTCGGTTAATATTGGTTGGTTAAATTTATTTGAGATATAAATTCTAAATTCTTAACGTGTACTGGGTTCTACAGAGAAGAATAAGACAACTATTTTGACTGACTATTAAGCTTTACATTTTTTACTTTAAATTTTAAACATATGTATAAACTACTAAATTGTATAATAATCCCTAAGCTAACTTTATAAATTAAATAGCCTTAGCAGAATATATTTCACCAGTATAGTTAACGTTTACTCAGCAACCTGATCACAACGTCCGTAAGTAAACGGTAAGCTAACTGCGCAAACAGTGTTGAATGCAAGTTATATCTTAGTCGGACTGTACGATGTTAGTATTTTGCCAGTTTTCTACATTCCAAATTTGAGTAAAACTGAATGATGGTAGCTACCAGATTGTGGAGACCTAGACGACGAGGCTGGAACCGTTAAAGTCACACAGTCCACAGTGTCTCTGCGACTAGGAAATAGCTGAGGTCAAACTATCACCTCGGAAGGCATTACACACATATTACTTAAAGGGGTACTACGTCAGTCAGTAGGAACTAATGAGGAGTTAGAACAAATAATTTAAATTCTCGAACCTATAGCGGGATTGCCAAATTTACACAGGACCAATCAGATTACTTATGAAAATTAAAGTAGAGGGACTTTGTGAACAAGGGAACCAGCTTTGTTTACCGGAGCAGACCACAACGCACAATTATTTCGGATTTCCTATAGGAAGGACGCGTGACAACATTACCCTTCATTTCGGTCAGATTTACACACTAAATAATTGAACTAGAAATTAATAAATGTTACTAAGGGATACAGTGCTAAAATCAATGTGTTAAAGTGGATTTGAATGGTTATACCAAATTTCTATGATTTCACAAATTTTGATGTGCACTGAAGACGCCAAGTGACAAAGTGATCGGTGCTATTATTAAAATTAAAATAAATATGTATTCCGTCTGACACAACTATCTTTTTTATTATTATTTCTGTTGTTGGCTACTGGTTTCGGCCTCAATGGACCATCATCAGGCCAATATTTACAAAAACTTAAAAATTTTGCTCCATGTTTTTGTAAATATTGGCCTGCTGGTGGCCTATTGAGGCCGAAAATAGTAACCAATAATAGAAATAATAAAATACAAAGATAATTGTGTCAGATGGAGTACATATTTAATTTCAGTTGAACAATGTACTTTAAGCACAAAGGGATGTCTCTATCAAGATGATCCGTGTTATGTTTACTGCATGTCATCAGAACATGTAACAAATTAGCGCCCAATTGACTCTTAAGAAATCATGCAAATGACTTTCCAGATTATCAATTAAAACACAAAATGTCTCAATAGTTCTTATTTATTAATTTATCATCACTCAAACCACGTTAGTCCCTGTAAATTTGGTTTCATGCGAGAAGATGAATGGGTAAGATGAGCCGGACGGTTATACTCCTTTCACAGATTCCGATCGCAGTCTGATGGCACTGCGAGAAGAATTGGTTTCAGTCACTCTACTTGGGTTCGTCCGCAGCCAGTGCTAGAGAAGTGTCCGGTTAGTTGGTTTCAAGCACTTATAAAATGCAGATCATTATACATTGCTCTCTATTAACCGAAAAAGAACACCATTCATACCATAACATGGGGCTGTCTGAGACAAGAAAACAATAGAGTTTTCAGTAGGACGTGAAAGTGAGCACAATATATGAAGTGCATAGCAGAATACGCTTTTAAATGGAACGAAAGTTCTTTACAGAAGCAAGGACGTGAACCGTGTTTTCAAAAACAAAGACGGCGGAATTTAAGATACTTTTTCCCCGTCCGCTTGTGCTAAAACCGCGAACACGGTTAACAGAACTCTTGCTCTGGAGGTATAGCGGCCGGAACGTGAAGCTAATAATTCATTTACGTGTCTACTGCTATTGAAAAATATTGGTCCTTAACTGAATAGAAAACATGTCCTCGTATCTGCCACTGAACATGTTACTCTTTAAAACTAAGCTACTTAATTAAATACCGTGACAAATTGAAAAATATTTCATACATGAATGACAGCTAATCGTGAATGGAAACCTACTGAAAGTTTTGCAAGATATGAATCTTTCGCCGCGAAAATAAAAACAGCAATATTCTCGGATATCTTGCCAGCGAAATAACCATCAACACCGATAGCGACCAAGGAGACAGCATTTCTACCAAATGATGGTTAAAAGCACAATACTGACGCAACTGTGTACAAAGTACTGTAACGATTCTCAACCTTCTGGTGTATGACCTAGTCCACGTAACTCTGCAACTGATAGCGAGCCAGTTTGTCAACCTTGGCGTCGAGCCCTCGTGGGGTTCACGACCGGGTATAGTGTAGGCGATGCTGAACAATGTAATCATATCCACTCTGGGGTGTCCTAAATTTGGAAACACCTTTCTGTCCACCGCTTTCGATATCTGAAACAGCATTGTTTTGTTTGAAAGGTTACAGCCTACGCCCGCTTGTCCTTCTCACAGGAGCAATTTTAAGATCAAATGACTATTCAGCATTGGTGGAAGAGTATTGTCAGGGGAAAACCGAAATACTCAGACATTAAGCTGTCACACTGCAACTTTGTCCGCTACAAATCTTTTAAGGATTTGGTCGTGAATGAACCCAAGGCTGAGCCAGGAAGGCCCGGACACTTACCGCCTGAGATACGGCACAAACGTTTGTGTTCAAAAATCATCTGAATCACATGCAAAAATTCAGTTCCTACCGCACAGTCGATTGGAAGGCTGTTCGGAAAGTATCCAGCCATTCTGAATGTATCGAGAACCTGTGGCGTGGCCTTCATGTAACTTAGTATCCAATCAGAAGAGACCTTACTGTGCACCCGTGAACAGTCACTATCCCGTGGGACTAGTCAGTTGGCAGTGAGATACCGTTGACTGAGCTTGTGTACCATGTGACCGTCGCATTCAAAAAATCTCCTCAATTTTAACGGCGTTTTTACCTTTGGGAAAAGCCAGAAGTCGCAGGGAGCAAACTCTGGTCTGTAGGGGGCTGACAGACCTGGGCGATATGATGCTTTGCCAAAAAAAAAAGGCTGCACGAGAGCTGTAGAATGGGCAGGCACACTGATACAGATTCGCTGATCTGCTCGCTCGGTTATTGTGAATGCGACAGTCACACAGTACACAAGCTCATTCAACGGCATCTCACTGCCGACTGACTAGCCCCACGGGAGAGCGACTGTTGTGGTATACACAGTAAGGTCCCGTCTGGCTGGATGCCAAATTACATGAAGGCCACGCGACCGGTTCTAGTGATATTCAAAATGGCTGGATACTTTCCGGACCGTCCTCGTATATTTTTCTATTATTATGTCAATCTTGTTAGTGTTGTTATCAGAATAAATTACTTCAGTTCTGAGTCACCCAAATCACCTAATTACACGCTGTGTAAAGAGAGTGCAGTTCCACTCACGTGGCATAAGGATTATTCATACTATATGCGGAACGAGTCAAATATTGAACGCAATTTCACGACCGGAGATATAAACATACATCATTATGGATTATTTTGTAAAAGATTGGAAAACACGTACAGGTCATATCTGTTTTTCATTTAACTCTAGATATACCTGCTGTTTGATGGATTTTCGTGAAACTTAATAGCAGCTTTTAACATCATATTACAAGAGGCCGATCGACCAACGAATATTTTAATTTACTGTCATCAGTACACCACGCCGCCGGCTATGCGAACGACTGTGGTGGGACTGATACCAGGGCAGTTCGTTGAAGGATGAGGGGTTCCGTGATCATAGCATATGAGTAATGTACTTGCGGTGTTATTATTTTTGTTATTAAAAAATCAGTTAGTACTTTTTTACTCTCTTTACTACACAATGTCGCAATTCTGATTTCTTAAAAGGCGTCAAGTTACAGGCAAGACGCTGCAGCGTCTGTTTGGTTCCCGTCAACACCTCCGTGCAAAATATTAGTTAACACCTCACAACAACCTACCACCAGTTCTTTCTGATTCATCATTTACGATCACCTTACCGTCCGACATCAAACAAACGCATTTCAAAATGCACAATTAACCACTTAAATTACAGTGGTAACCATACATACCACCAGGTTTTACGTTACAAAATCGTCACCTGCCCCCCCCCCCCACAGTGTATCAATGTGTTTCGTAAGATTTCTTAACATAACATGTTTGATGTGCGCCGGGATATCTCAGTCGTTTTAGCGACTCACTACGTGCTGGACGGTGGGGGAGAGATTTTCCCCAACCGTCAAAACCGGCCCTGGAGCCCACCCAATCTCCTATACACTGGGCACCGGGTCATTCTATAAGGGAAAGCGACCGGGTTGTTGCGTTCCCAACCACCACCTCCATCTAGCACCGAGGTTCATGGAAGAGTAGATTCATACCTCTACTCCCCTATGGGTTTTCGTGGTAGTTAATTGGTTCAAATGTACCTGTACCTTAACACATTTGTTCTTTGTAATGTTAAGGCCGTGTGTTTTCCTTAAGTTGGTAAGCCAATATTTAATCCTAATATATTACTATGACCCTATCGTGTAGGCAAAAATAAAGTATAATACTTTTACTTAGCCTACTTTCAAAATCATAAATAACACTGCGATTATGCAGGTTGTGTTTAGGGAGCAGTGTGGGCTCTTAATAAGTTCAGAAAGTTGTATGATGTCTGCGGACGCGTGAAATGAGTTCTCGAAATTGATGTGGACGCAGTGGAGCGTCGCGATGCATGCACAACGACACTGAGTTGTCCAGTTGCATCTGCAAGCGACTTCCCTCATCTCGTGTGGTTTCAGGCCAATGATATGGACTGCAATCACACGAGTCGCCGCACCTTATCAACAGGGCTCCACTGCAATGAACACTCAAACGATATTTCGGAGTGATATCGTCGTAGGCGGAGTGCAGCAAGCCCGGAATGCACCGGAGTTTAGAGTGTTGCCTACGACATCAATTGAACTGGATGTTATTTGCTACTGGATCATAATTGTTACACTCACTCACTCACTACATGAAGCAGAGTCCTTCTTGAGAATCTAACCGATTCTCAGCTAGTCAAGATATTCCATGCATTTTATGGAACCAGAAGGTTCATAACCCCGTGCACAAGTGCCTACCAACTCTCCCAATCCTGAGCCAGCTCAATCCAGTCCATGCCCCCACAACCCACTTCCCGAAATTCCATCTTAATATTATCCTCCCATCTACACCTGGGTCTTTCAAGTGCTCTCTTTCCCACAGGTTTTCCCACCGTAACAGTGCACACACCTCTCCTCTCCGTCATAAGTACTACGTGTCCCGCCAATCTCATTCTTCTCGATTTGATCATCGTAATAATAGTGAGTGAGGAGTATAGATCATTAAGTCCCTAATTATTTAATGTTCTCCAATTCTCTTTTGCCTCGTCCCTCTTAGGCCCAAATACCTTCCGCAACACCCTATTCTCAAACACCCTCAGCCTACGTTCCTCCCTCAAAGTGGGCGACCAAGTTTCACACCCGTAAAAAACAACAGGAAAAATTATAATTCTGTATATCTTATATATAGAATGAAATCAAAACGGTTACAACACATAAAAACATTAATGAACAGCCAGATGCCAAAAATAATGCCGAATTGTAGACGAAATGGACGAAGATGGCTTGGAAGACATTTGAAGAGACTATTAGACTAGGCCGGATCAGGTATATTGAGGCCTGACTGGTGACGGATAACGATGATGTTGATGATGGTGATATATATATATATCATAGCCACGTGTCTGACCGTCCGCAAGGATATTTCATTATGTTCCTCCGAAATGCGAAATTGTAAAAAAAGAAGTAACAAGGCAGAATCTCGTTTTTGTAAAGACAAACCCTACAAAATACAACTTTGATACAACTTCGTAAAGCAGGTACGGGTTTTCCAAAATATATTTCGAGTATCAGGTTTAGGGTGGTGAAAAGTGTCTAAAAATTATCTCAAACCATTACAAAATACAAGAAACAACGATCCGGTAAAATGTGTAGCGCAAAAAAACCTGAACTAGTTCAGTTATTAGGACATGGAGTACAGCCCGCTCGAACAATTCTTAAAATGGGTCCCTAAAATTACAAGCGTAAGTGAGCCAATGTGATGTCAGCTACCATCCGAAGTAGACTTGGGGGGGGGGGGGGGAATTTAAAGAAAAGGGGGGGAAGGGGCTCGGACCCCCCAGGAGAAACGGCACCGCCAAAAAAAAACGAAA
>Ga0123355_10017356_pt1 | contig 11372 bp, 12 predicted proteins | sample TergutEmb28metaG_3_FD_89872 | JGI IMG/M metagenome (GOLD analysis project Ga0123355, IMG submission 89872) | Embiratermes neotenicus P1 segment gut microbial communities from Petit-Saut dam, French Guiana - Emb289 P1 | ecosystem: Host-associated > Arthropoda: Insects > Digestive system > Gut ...
ACGGCGCGCCGTTCGGTCGTATTGATCCGGGCACCGCTGAACATTGCGTCCCGACGTTCAGCCACCCCTCGCTCCTGAGCGAGCCGAAGCAACAGCCGCAGGGTATCGTCGGTGATGCGGTTCTTCGAGTAGTCCAGGTAAAGTCCGGCTGCCTCTGCCACAAAGCGCTCGCCGCGTCGCGGATCCTCGGCAAAGAGCTGCCGCAAATGTCGATCCTTGATCTCCTGGTAATGCGAGACAAGTGCCAGCCACGCCGGCGTTTCGGTTCCGTGTTGCATATCCGAAGCCTCCTCCTGTCTGCCGTGTGAAAGGCGCTCCGCTCGCGGCACTCGAGCCTGCTCTATCCCGTGGCCGGGACCTGCGTTGCGCCGGTATCGCCATTTCCACGAGACCCCTCCCGGACCCCGGTGCGCCGGGCCGGCGAACAGCCCCTCACGTCAATGCCGCCCGTCCCTTCCCGGCCGAAGCTACAGGATGCAGCGCCTCTCGGTTCCCGGACCCGGTCCCGGCTACGCCAGAGCCATGCTCTTGGTCTCGATCGAGCGCAGCAAGTCCTTCCAGGAATCGACAAAGGCTTTGGCTCCTTCAACCTGCAACTGCCCGGCAAGCGCCGCGGCATCGATGCCCGCCCGGTTGAAGGCGGCCAGGACCTGTTCGGAGTCGCCCGCATCGCGCGGCAGCACATGATCGGCGACGCCGTGTTGCGCGAACGCCAGCAGCGTCTCCTCGGGCATCGTGTTTATTGTGTTTGGCGCGCCCAAAGCGCCGATGTAAAGCACATCCGACGCTTTCGGATCCTTTGTGCCGGTGCTGGCGAACAGCAGCCTTTGCGGCCGCGCCCCCAAACCCTCAAGACGTTGCCAACGATCGGAATCCAACAGGTCGCGATACGCCTTATAGCTCTGCTGCGCCACCGCGATCCCAAGCCGGTCCCGAAGTTCGTGGGGAGTCTTGTCCTGTACGGCTTTGTCCCAGCGACTAACGAATAATGAAGCGACGGAACGCACATCGGGATTCAATCCTGCGGCAATACGACGCTCCAGCCCGCGCATATAGGCATCGGCGGCCCGCACATAATCGTCGCGCGAGAACAACAGCGTAACATTGATCGGTATCCCGGAGGCGATTGCCTCCTCAATGGCCGGCAGCCCTTCGAGCGTTCCGGGAATTTTGATGAACAAGTTCGCGCGCTTGGCCTTGGCATGAAGCGCGCGCGCCTGTGCCACCGTCTTGGCGGTATCATGCGCGAGCAACGGCGAGACCTCGAGCGAGACCCAGCCATCGATACCAGCCGTTCGCTCGTGGATCGGCGCAAACATGCCTGCAGCCTTCGTCAGGTCCTGGATCGCAAGCTCGAAAAACAGAGCTTCATCCTTTTTGCCGGCGACGACCTGGCGCTTGATCTCCTCGTCGTACGAGGCGCTGTGGGCGATGGCGCGGTCGAAAATCGTCGGGTTGGATGTAAGGCCAGTCACCGACAACTCGTCGATATATCGTCGAAGCGTGCCGTCCACCAGCAAGTCGCGATTGATGTTGTCCAGCCACAAGCTCTGACCAAGACGCTGCAGTTGCTCCGTCGCCTTCATGTCCGCTCTCCTATCGCTGTCTCGCACTGTCGGAGAAGTCGTGTCCGACAAGATCCGCAATGTGGCTCACTTCAATCTCGCCATGCGGATATTTCGCCAGCACGTCGGGATCCGCCGCATAATGCCCCTGCCGCGCGAATACCGTGGTGACGCGGGATCCCCAGCTCTGCTTTATCGCATCCAGAATCCACAGCTTGTCGTCGATCACGACATAGTGCCCGGCCGGATAGCGCCGCGCGACATCGTCCAGCGCTGCCTCTTTGTGAACGTAAATCAGCACATGTCCCTCAAAAACGCGCCACAGGCCCGACCTCTCAACCTTGCGTGGCTGAAACACCGCGTCGCCGTCGGACAGGATGACGACCGGCCCCCATCGCCGAACGTGGTTGACCGCATCGAGCGCACCGGGATACAGCCGGTCCGCGAAGGGATAATCAATCAGCCAGTTCGACGTGCGCAACACTCCGGGGTCGCACATCGCCTCGAGACGGTAGCGTTCGAGTGAGCCGAAATAATCGACATATCCGAGCTCGTCGCGAAGCTTGTCAAAAATTTCCCAATACCGATCGCGCGCCCTGGCGCCGTGCGCCGCGCGAAAATGCTCGTCGAGATCGTCGTGAATGCGATCGTTGTCGAGCAGCGTGTTGTCGACATCGAACAGAAAAACGGTCTCGTGCGTCATGAAGAAGCTCCGGTGACAGCGTTCGGATGTCGCCATGGACCATCGCCGCCGATCAGCGCTTCCGCCTCGCGCGGGCCCCACGTTCCCGGCGCATACGGATAGACCGGGGTGACGTTGCCGAGAATCGGCTCGACGATTCGCCATTGCGCATCGATGATATCGTCGCGACCGAACAATTCGCTGAGCCCGCGCATCGCATCGCCAAGCAGCCGCTGATAGGGCGGTCGCACGTTCGGTGCGTACTGGGTTAGGATCATCTCGACGTCCTCACCGACCATACGCTCGCCCGGAAGCTTCACGCGCACGCCCATGGCGATGCTGACATCGGGGCTGATCCGCATGCGCATGTGGCCCGAGCTCAACGGCACGAGCTCGTCGAATGTCTCGCGCGGCGGTCGTTTGAAATGCACGGTGACTTCCGTCGCCGTCACCGGCAACATCTTGCCGACGCGGATGTATATCGGCACATGTGCCCAGCGCCACGAGTCGATGTACAGCTTGAGCGCGGCGAATGTCTCGACGGTCGATCCGGCCCGCACGCCAGGCACCGACTGGTATCCGGTGTACTGGCCGCGGACCACATGCGAGAGATCCAGCGGTCGCACTGCCTTCAGCAACGCCGATTTCTGGTCCCGGACTGCCTCGGATTCCTCGCCGGTCGGCGGATCCATTGTCAGTTGCGCCAGGACCTGAAGCATGTGGTTCTGCACCACGTCGCGAATGGCACCCGTCTCGTCATAAAACTGCCCGCGCTCTTGAACCCCGAAGTCCTCCGCCATGGTGATCTGTATGCTGCTGATATAGTCGCGATTCCACAGTGGCTCGAACATCGAATTCGCGAAGCGGGTATAGGTGATGTTCTGGACCGGCTCCTTGCCAAGGTAGTGATCGATACGGAAGATGTTCTCTTCGGGGAAATACTGTGACAGCAGGCGGCTGAGCGCCCGTGCCGTCTCGCGGTCGTGCCCGAATGGTTTCTCGATCACCAGACGTGCACCGGCCGCTGAGCCCGAATTCGCCAGCCCTTTCGCGACGGTCGCAAACAAGCTCGGAGGAACCGCGAGATAGTGCAACGGCCGCTGCGCCGAACCCAGCTTTGCGCGCAGCTCGGCGAACGTGCTCTCGTCACTGTAGTCGCCATCGACATAGCGCAGCAGCTCCAGCATCCGGTTCAGCACATCGGGCTTGGTGTCCTTGTCGGCGTGCTGCTTCACGCTGTCGATCGCGCGTGCCTTCAACTGGTCGAGGTTCCATCCCGCTTTGGCAACGCCGATGATGGGAATGTTGAGGCTTTCGTCGCGTACCAACCCCAGCAGGGCCGGAAAGATCTGCTTGTGGGCGAGATCGCCCGTCGCGCCGAAGAAGACAATCGCATCGGATGGATTTGGAGGGGTCATTGTTTCCCGCAGCCCTTTCTCGAGACGGCCTGCCGATGCGAAGCGGATAGCAGGCCGGAAAGCGGTTCGCAATCGGCGTTGCCAGGGGCCTTGGGCCTCGCATCGAGCACGGGGCCCTTGGCCGGCGTCCGCGGGCCCCGGGGCGATTTCCAATGAAAGAACACGAGGTGGATTTGCCTCCTTGGCGATCAGCGGCCGATGGCCTTTCTGGCCGCGGCGACGACATTGTCGACCGTAAAGCCAAAATGCTCGGCGACGACCTTCATCGGAGCCGACATACCAAACGTGTTCATACCCAGAACCACGCCGGCGGAACCGGCGTAACGCGTCCAGCCCAGCGGCGAGCCTTCCTCGACCGTGACGCGCGCCGTCACCGCTGGCGGCAAGACGCTGGCCCGGTACCCCGGATCCTGCTCCTCGAACAGTTCCCACGATGGCATGCTTACGACCCGCGCCGTGGTGCCATCAGCTGCAAGCTTGTCGCGTGCCGCCATGCACAGCGCTACCTCGCTGCCACTGGCGATGAGGATTACGTCCGGCGTCCCGTTCGTGTCCGCGAGAATATAAGCACCCCTGGAAAGCCCGGAGGCCGCCGCCAGGCTGGTGCGGTCGAAGATCGGCAGGGCCTGCCGCGAACAGATCAGCGCGACGGGCCGGCTGCTTAGCTTCAGCGCGCAGCGATAGGCCTCCGCCATTTCGTTGGCATCGGCAGGGCGTATGACCACCATGCCCGGAATGGCGCGCAGCGAAACCAGCTGTTCGACCGGTTCATGTGTCGGACCATCTTCGCCGACGCTGATCGAATCATGAGTCCAGATGTGGATGACCGGCAGATCCATTAACGAGGCAAGCCGGATTGCGCCACGCGCATAATCGGTGAAGATGAGAAAACCCGAACCGAACGCTCGCAGGCCGCACAGTGTCATGCCGTTTACCGCCGCGCACATGGCGTGCTCGCGAACGCCATAATGCAGGTTGCGGCCGCTATAGCCGCCGATGGGACCCGTGGCCTGAAAATCGCCCGCCGTCGTAAAGGTCAGCCGCGTCTTCGTGCTTGGTGCCAGATCCGCCGCCCCGCCGATGATCCACGGGATGCGTTGCGCAACCGCATTCAGAATTCTGCCGGAGGCATCTCGGGTCGAGAGTCCGGCAGCGCTTTGCGGGAACACCGGCAGCGCGGTTTCCCAGTCTGCCGGCAGCTCACGCTTGCCGATACAGGTGATTTGCCCGGCCAGGTCCGGATATTCGGTACGGTAACGCTGAAACATCGACTGCCACGCGCCAGATAGCGCCGTGCCCCGTTTGCCGAGATGCGCGGCGAAATGGTCGCGTACACCGTCGGGGATCACGAAACTCCGCAAGGGGTCAAAGCCGAAGAATTGCTTAACGAGGCGTACCTCCTCTTCGCCGAGCGGCTCGCCGTGCGCTTCGGCGGAATCGTGCTTGTGTGGCGAGCCATAGCCGATATGGCTTTGCACGATGATCAGCGTCGGCCGATCGGGAGTGCGCAGAAAGCTCTCATAGGCCCGCTCGAGTCGGTCGATGTCATTGGCATCGCCGACCTGCTGGACGTTCCAGCCATACGCCAGGAAACGCGCGGCCACGTCCTCGGTGAAAGCTATGTCGGTGTGGCCTTCGATCGTGACGTGGTTGCAGTCGTAGATCCAGCACAGGTTGGACAACCGCAGATGCGCAGCCGTCGATGCAGCCTCGCTGGCGATACCCTCCATCATATCGCCGTCACCGCAAAGAGCGTAGACGTTGAAGTCAAAAAGGTCGAAGCTTGGCCGATTATAGGTGGCACCGAGCCATCGCCCGGCGATCGCCATGCCAACGCTGGTCGCGACACCCTGGCCCAGCGGGCCAGTGGTTGTCTCAACACCCGATGTCCAACCGTGCTCCGGATGGCCCGGACAACGGCTCCCCGCTTGCCGGAACGTCTTGATGTCATCGAGCGTGACCGCTTCGCGTTCGGCACCCTCATAGCTTGGACTGCTGGCCTTCACACCGGCAAGATGGATCAGGCTGTAGAGCAGCATGGAAGCATGGCCGCTCGACAACACAAAGCGGTCGCGATTGATCCAGTCGGGGTTTTTGGGATCAAAACGCAGGATGCGCTGCCACAACGCGTATGCCGTCGGCGCCGCATCCAGCGGCGTGCCGGGATGGCCGGACTTTGCCTTTTGCACGGCATCCACGGTCAGGATGCGAATGGTATTGATTGCCAGCTGATCCATCCTGGCCTGGTTCCCGACTTCCTTGCCTTCCATGGTCAGAGCTCCCCGTTCGCTGCGATCGCAACCACCCAGTCATGCTCGATCCTGTTGTCTGACGCGGCGCTTCTTTGACTGCTGGCGTCCGCCGCCTGCGCTAGCAACCTGAAAAATTGCGCTCCTGCGCGCCGGTGCTGCCCGCCAATCGTCAGGCCCGCGGCGGAGACGAGCGCAAGCGCGCCTCCATGCACCTTTAGGAACCAGCTCCAGAGCGAGCGACCCCGGCCATAGTACCAAAGACCCGCCGGCACGGGGATAGTACTAAAGCATGACAATGATGGGACAAAAGATGAGAAACGCTTTCGGGGCGGGCTTATGACTCGACCCTGTCGGCCTGGGCTCCGTTTCTCGGAGCATCGCCATTGACCGGTCGATTTTCGCCGACCGCAAAAAAGATGCCGTCGGCGCCAACGACACGCTTTACCGTCGTAAAACGGCTAGCGTGCCGCGGTCAGAGTAACGTCCCTTTGAGGCACAAATCGATCTGACTGGCACCGCGTCGTGCCGGACCGGCGCCGCGTCATCGGCGAGTGAGCAGCCTCAGCCACGGCGCCAAATGGAAGGTGCTCATTAACAGGTACATCGGCATCATTCCCGCCAGCGGCGATACATCGGACGTAGCCGAACAGATCGTATCCGGCATGCTGCCGCCATTCACGGCCGTAAAGAGTGCCATGATCGCGAAGGTCGGCGCGGCCGCGAGCGATAGCAGACTGGCGGCGCCCGCTTTACCGCATTTCGAGCCGCGCTCGATGTCAGAACCGGGCAATGCGACCATGTCGGAGATCATCTCGGTGCATTTCTTTGTCCGTGACGTCGCTGAGGTGCGCCGGCACCCGATCGCAGCCCGAGGCCGTGGGCCGGTGGGGTACCGAAGTCAGCGACTGCCGGTTCCCAAGTCGTCGGAATGCCCGGCCTTAAGGCGAGACCATTGGGCCGTAGGACGTCCGTCGGTGCGGGTCACTCCCTTGCCTACAAGCCGCCGCGGCCAGCCGGCGGGTGAGTCCTCCCAAGTCTCCTGCCGCCCGTAGACGGTCAAGTCGAGCAGCCGGTAACTGTTGTCCATCGCCTCGACGCCGCGCCTCGTCGTCCAGTAAGTCTCGAAGACATTGGATCCACGTCGCAGGTAGCAAGCGATGTGCATCATGCCCACCCGGCGTCCAACCAAGAGACTATCGAGCGACTGCAGGGCCGAGTACCAGGGGATCTCCCAGCCCATGAAGTCGCGGTAGCGCGCGCTTTCCTCGTATGGGCCTTGGCAAAACACGGCCCAGGTGACATCGCGGGAATGAATGTAGGACAGCTCGCGAACCTGCGACGTGACCCAGGTGCACCCCTCGCACTGCTCGGGTGCCGGGCGGCCGGCATGCCACATGAAGTAATAGGCGATGAGCATCCGCCGTCCCTCAAAAGCATTCAACAACGTCACCCGCCCATGTTCGCCCGTGAGTGGAGTATCACCATCCACCTCGACCATGGGGAGCCGTCTCCGCGCGGCGGCTATGGCGTCGCCTTCCTCGGTGTGGGTTTTTTCTCGAACCCGCAAAGCGTCCAACTCGGTCTCGAAGGCCCCGCGATCGACTATTTTGGGCGCTCCAAGTCCGTCTCTTTCGATGTCATTCATCGTGCTCTCGCCTGCTATGCCTCAGCGTCGCGTTTTCGGAAGGCGGCTTCGCCCGCGTCCGACACCTCGACCCATCTCGGGTGGGGGGAGGGTTCGGCGGTGTAGTTGTCATGCCAGTTCCACCACTTGTACGGCGGTGTCTGCGGGTAGCCCTCCGGCGAGTCCTCCCAAATCTCCTGACGACCGAGCGGGCTGATGTCGAGGTAGCTCCAGGTGGACCCCATCGCCTCATCGCCGCGACTATTGATGAAGTAGGTGCGGAACACGCGCTCGCCGTCGCGGAAGAATACGTTATGGCCGTGCCACTCATCGACGCCGAAGTCGGCGTCGAAGCTGTCGGTGATTGTGTACCAGGGCATTTGCCAGCGCATCCGCGCCTTGAGGCGCGCGATGTCCGCCTGCGGCGCTCGCGAGACATATGCGAGGGTGGTGTCGCGGGCATTCAGATGGGCGAGATGGGCGACCTGATCGGCGCCCAGAGAGCAGCCGCGGCATGCATGATCTGGCCAGCCAAACACCCCGGGCTCGAAGAAGGCGCGATAGACGACCAACTGTCGGCGGTCCTCGAAAAGGTCGAGCAGGCTGACCTTGCCGAGAGGCCCCGCGAACTCGTACGTTTTCGCCACCGCCATCCACGGCATCCGCCGACGTTCGGCGGCGAGGGTGTCGCGGGCCCGCGTAAAGGCCTTTTCCTTCACGAGCATCCGCTGGCGCGCAGCCTCCCAGGCTTCCGGCGACACGATCGGAGGGGTGTTCTTTCCGAGAAGTCCTTTGTGCTGCGGCAAGTCTTTCGCCTTGTTCTCGTCCACGTGTGTCTCCTGTTCCGTTGCTCTGCCTTGGTCCGCCGTTCGTCATGGCCCTAGTATTGACGGCGGTACTGAACGTCGGAAGTAACAAGTGTGGCGGGATTCCTGGATTCGGCGCTGCTGCGCACCGACAGAATTTAACGTCAGTCCGGCGCTTGCTGCGGCTTGCGTAAGATGAACTTGTCTGTCGCCGCACAAAATACCTGGGCGCCCTTCCGGCTATCGATCACGCGATGGTCAAGAATTGCGGTCTCGATTTCGCAGGAGATCTCCGCGATTTGCGGCCGGAGCGGAATTGTCGGGATCGAGATCAGGAGAAACGGTCGCTGCCACGTGTCGCGTTCCGCAGGTACCGCCCCGTGAAACGGTAGATGCCGCGTTGCGGTAGTTGCCGGTGGCGATCGCCGAAAGCGCCTGTTTCGGGTCATTTGGGGGGATCCCTTGGGCCCAAAACGACCGAGCCGGTCTCGAGGAGGGATTTGAGGTTCGAGAGGATCTGCGGCCAGCCGCCCGAGACGGCTTCGATCAGCTTCGAGCGTTCACGCTCGATGCTGTGGCTTACGGTCAATTTCACGGCTTCGCCAGCGGGCTCGATCTCCATGGTGCAGAGCGACCAGCCCTCGGCCTTGAGTTCGGGTCTGAACTCGTTGCGCCAGCGAATGCCTAGACGCTTCGCGGGCTCGAAGGAGACGATCTCGCCGGCATCGGCCACGCGGCCGTCGGCAAAAATGAGCTTCCACGTTCCGCCGGTCCTCCACTCGGCATCTGGGCAGGCGCCGAGCCAATATTGCCGCGCGAATTCCTGACTCGTCAGGGCGGCCCACAAACGTGCGGGCGTTGTGCGAATGTAAGTCACGTAGATGAAGCTGCTCTTGCCTGAACTAGTCATCACCATCTCCTTCCAGCTGCTTCTTCAGCGCGGACAGCGCGCTCAGGTGCCGGCGCTCGAATTTCCTGATCCAGCGCTCGGCAATCGCATTGATCGGCACGGGATTGATAAAGTGCAGCTTTTCTCTGCCAAGCCGCTCCCAGGAAACGAGGTTCGCCTCCTCGAGAACCGCAAGATGCTTGGCAACTGCCTGGCGCGTCATCGCCAGCCCCCGGCAAAGTTCGCCAAGCGTCTGACCGTTCTTGCGGTGCAGCCGGTCGAGCAGGTGCCGGCGGCTTGCATCGGCCAAAGCGTGAAATACTGCGTCGTCACTCATCCTGACATATGGAACCTGTTAGTTGCCTATCAATAGGTAACTATAAGGTTGCCTGTCAAGCCCAAAAGACGACCCCCAAGGGGCGGTTGCGCTCGCTCTGTGGGCCAGCCGCCGCGTATGTAGTCTTCAGAGCGATCAGCGGGGCCCAACTGCCAGACGGATCTAGCGCTCGCCGAACGAAACGCACGACGACATCAAAACCCTCGCCGAAGCGTTGCTCAGGAATGGCCGGCTTGACTCTCAACAAATCACGGCGCTAATCGGCGGGCGTTGGGTCAGCCCGCCTTGAGCCTCTATCTGACGCGCCCGCCATCTGTCCTCTTGCCAACGTTCCAACAGGCCGAAAAAGCCAAAGAAAGCGATCTAATCCAACTGTTCATTGGTCACTTTAGTGCCGTCCAGCGCCGACGACTGGTGGAGTATGAATATGCGATCGGCGGGAACCCGGTTCCTCCCGGCTGCCACCTACTTCCTCTTCCACCGGGTGGCGGGTCTCGTAAAGAAAAACGATCATCGCTGCGGAGAGGATGAAGAGGGAATAGGTAAAGGGGACGGTTTTGAGGTGCCGCAGCAAGGTCAGCCACCCGTGCCTCTCCGGCACCCAGTACAGCGGTAGGCACCCCACCACCGCGAAGAGGAAGGCCCAGAGGGTCAGCCAGAGAAACTTTCGCGCGGTCCTCGTCCCTAGCACATGGACCTCCTTATCGAAGGTCACCACCACAAAGATAGCGATCGCCAGCGTCAGCCCAGCCACTGTCGTCGCGTTCGTCTCCACGTAGTTGTAGATCGGTAGCTCCGTCGCGAAGTCGGGGACTGAGGAGAAGAAGGCAAAGAAGAAGTTCACCGCCATGACGAACAGGCAGCCCATGAAGGCGACCCAGAGGAGGGGTGTCTTTCGGAGCCAGTCGTAACCGACTACAGCGCGCCACGCGTAGAGCCAGCAGATGCCGGCCAGCGGGTAGATGACGGCGGCGTAGAGGTCCATGGCGAGTCTCGGTCGGCTGCGGCAGGCGAACGTACACCCCGGCGGCTGCGGCGGACAAGGGAGCGATGAAGCGCCCGCACGGGGACCCGATGAAGCTGCGACAGAGCCATTTCATCATCGACGGCGAGGCGGTCGTACTCGGTCCCGACGGTCTCTCCGACGTCGCCACGGTGCATAAGCATGGCGAGCAGGCGCGGCTCTATGATTTCGACATGCTCGCCGACGACGGCGAAGATCACCGCCGGCTGACACTCTCGTTGCGCAAGGCCAACCTCGACTAGGGACGGAATGAGCCGCGCAACGGGATCCCGTTTCCTTTGCGGACACTAAATCAGAGCACTTTCCAGGAGATTGGCGATGCGGGCACCAACTAAAAAACAGTGCAGTCCGCCCTGGTTTTGCCATCGCAACTCGCAGTCCGCCAGCGCGGAGTGCTTGCAGCGATTATGTCGCTAAAAACAGTGTGGCCGACCGTTCGGCTAACCGATCATCGGCCCTTTCCGCCAAAGTTGCGGATTATCGAGAGCCGTTCCACTTCCACCAAATGGGCATGACAACGCCAATTCGAAATGCGTTCCGCCTGCTCAAACGCGCGCTTCGCCATCTCCAGAGCCGCCGCCTGGTCCGTAGCCTCACGGATAATGAGGGACCGTTGCAGACATTTGAATTCCTGCCCATTGGAATTGGTTAGATTGTTGAAGAAGTTGACGCGGTAGCGGGTCATCAAAATCACCTCCGTCCCATTCAAGAGAGTACATGTGCCGGATTGACGTTGCCTTGATGTACATCAAGCCCAAGAAGAGGTCGGCAGGTG
>Ga0123355_10017357_pt1 | contig 11371 bp, 4 predicted proteins | sample TergutEmb28metaG_3_FD_89872 | JGI IMG/M metagenome (GOLD analysis project Ga0123355, IMG submission 89872) | Embiratermes neotenicus P1 segment gut microbial communities from Petit-Saut dam, French Guiana - Emb289 P1 | ecosystem: Host-associated > Arthropoda: Insects > Digestive system > Gut ...
AGCTAATGCAGTTACACAGTTACAGAGCTACAAATTCTTCCACTGAGTAAAAGGAATGCAGAAGAAGAAGTGATTTCAATTCCTTCTTAAAGGTCTTATAGCTGTCTGTTTGTTTTGTGTACCGGGAAGTTTGTTATATAATTTAGTCCCCATATTTATTACACTTCTCTTATATAAATCAGTATTGTGTGATTGGATGTGGATATCCATCTTTCTTCATGTGTTATGAGCATGGATATTTGAATTTAGCTCTACAAACTGGTGGTGTTTTCTTATATAACATGTAACTTCCATTACATATAGTGAAACCAAGGTGAGAATATCAGTGTTTATTGAATTGGGAGCAATTATTTGAATTTTTCTTTCTTTTTGTTTTTTAGTCAAGAATTGCATAAAGTGTGTTTTATTACAGTTCAATGTTAAAAGATTACTCTGAACCCAGTCAGTTATTTCGGTCATTACTGAATTAATATCATTCTTAAATTCCTCTGGATTGGTGTTTGATATAATAATGCTCATATCATCAGCAAATATTATCAGGTTAGCTAATTTGCTTATGCTTAAAGAAAGATCATTTATATATATATATATATATAAGAAAGAGTAATGGACCCAATACTGAACCCTGTGAAACACCATGTTTCACATGTACCCATTTAGAAGATAATTTATTAGGTTTATTATCTTTCATTGATATTCTCTGATATCAGTTTTCTAAGTATCATCTAATTAATTTGTTAGCTATGCCAGAGATCCCATAAAACTCCATTTTAGCCAAAAGCATTTCATGGTTAACGCAGTCAAATGCTTTTTGTAAGTTGCAGAATAAACCACCAACAAGATTCCTTCCATCTAATGATGACAATACATTGTTTAGAAGTGTGTACGTGGCCATTTCAGTAGATAATTGCTTTCTGAAACCATACTGATCATCGACCAGTATATTATTACCATTTAAGTAACTATACAATCTTTTAGAAATAATTTTTTCAATGATTTTAGAAAATGAAGGTAATAGAGAAATAGGACTGTAATTAGAAAATTCAGTTATATCTCCCTTTTTAAGTAAGGGTCTCACTTCCAAAAACGTTAATCTCTCAGGAAATATACCTGTTGATAGAATTTTATTAAATATGTACGTTAGTGGAGATATGACATAAGGAGCCCTAATTTTTAAAATTTTTGATGATATTTCATCATAGCCATAGGAATCTTTACATTTCAAAGAATGAATTATTTTGTCAGTTTCACGCGTATTAGTATTATTTAGTTTTATTGAAGAAGAAAGCTCACTAAGATTCTGTCGTAAGTAAGTTACTGGATCATTATTACAAATAGTATTCTTTCCAGAAAAGTTTCTGATAAGAAGATTTTCAGCTACAGATGAAAAGTAGCTGTTGAAAGTATTTGCAATGGCTAGTGAGTTACTAGATAATTTATCATTAATATTCATTGTTGAGATATATTAATAGTATTTTTATTATTGGTGATAGTTTTAACTATGTTCCAAATAGTTTTTGGTTTATTATTAGATTTAAATAGAAACTTATTATAGTGGAGTTTTTTGCTGCCATGATGACCGTAGACAAAATCTTACAATATTTCTTGCAATATTCCTTGTGATTGGGATCATTACTGTTTCTATAAGTTAAAAAAATTATCCCTTTTATTGGCACATGGAATTCTAATACCATTAGTTAACCACGGTTTTGATTTATAGGAATTTTGTGATTTAGTAACTGGAAAACTTGCACAGAAGATTCTGAGTCAAGTGTTAAGGAAATTATTAAAAATTATATTGACTTTTTATTCAAGAAAAACATCTTCCCAATTTTTGTAGCTTAACAGAAATATGAATTTACTAATTGAGTTACTATCAATTTTCCTAGTATAGGAAAATATGTGTCTGGGAATAGAAATGAAAATATTTGATAAGGTAATAATTTACACATCACTGTCAGATAGACCATTAATGAGGGGATGCACAGAGAAGTCATGTCTATAAGTATTGATATAAATATTGTCTGTTAAAGTACAGAAGTTATTGAAAATTCTTGTAGGAAACTTCACGGTGCTAAAAAGACTAAAAGAGGCTAAAAGAGAGTCTAAAAGATGTTTTCTAGAATTATCATTACGATAGTTTATGTTAAAATCGCCACATAAGATTAATTTAGTTGATGTTTTATACATTTCATTCAAAATGGATTCCAATTGATTTAAAAAATAAGTAAAATTTCCTGTTGGGGATCTATAAATACAAATTGTAGTAAAGTTGCTTGCTAATAAGTATAACTTCAATGCACAGATTTCCAGGTCTTTCTCTTTATTATATTGATCTAGATCGATAGTATTAAACTGGATATCATTCGAGATATAAATACATACACCTCCATGCTTGTATGTTTGTCTACAAAATGTAGCTCCTAAAGTATACTGACCTAAATTTACATTTCCAATTTCTTCAGACATTAGGTGGTGTTCTGTTAGATGACTTGGGGTGCATTAGAAGATAATGAAATTAGAAATTCATCAATTTTGTTGGACATTCCTCATATATTTTGGTGAAGTAACATGAATTTATTTGTATTGCAGTAATCATACGTGAAGTTATACGGTAATTGATTATGGTTCTTATAAACAGTATCATAATTAAGCTTAAAACATTATGGAGTTTTACAAGAAATATATCTATTAACATTAAATAAGCTATTCCCATCTGTTTGATTAGTACTTAGATTTGCAATAAAATATCATTTGACCTGGTTACTGATATTTTCCTATTACAGATAGAATTCCTGTTGGATGGTTTCACCTGATTTCCATTGCAAGTCTGATTATTATCATCTTGTGTCTCATGCCATCCAAGAATTATAGGATAAGAAGTTTTTTGTTCAAAAGTGGTGAGCAGAAGAGAAGCTATCTGGTGATTAACAAGCGTTTACCTAGATTATTAAGGTGTATTCCATGAATAGTAAATAAATTCCTGTTACTATCCATTTCTACGAAACTGGCATGGGGGAAAACTTTACTAGTTTCTGTAGCTTCCTGTTCAGAATTGATATATTCCTATTGACAGATAATGAATTAGTTAAGTCATATCGAAATGGGACATTCATCAGAATAATATTGGTATGAATGTTATTCTTTATAAAGTTTGTAATGTTTTGCAAGGTCAAGGAGAGTTCATTCATTTCGTAGTCATTAGTACCACTACAGATTACTATTAAATCATCATGGAAGAGGTGATTGATTGATTGATTGATTTTTTTTTTCCCCCTCCCCCTTTTAGTTCATCGGTAGTGAATCCAGGTTTAAGAACACTGTATAGTTCATAATTACTACTTAGTAAAGGTTTTAAGTCACACATGCCCCTTCATGTTACTGTCATCGATTAATATTATTCTGTGTTTTTTTGAGAGTGAACACTCGTCCTTGTTATACACATTAATTAAATGACATAAAAATGTCCTTCTTATACTGCCATCTAATCAAGGACAAAAAAGTGCAATAAAAGTAATCAATAGATGGCAGCATTTGATTGGTAAAGCTTCATTATATGTAACAAAATGATTGCTGCGATGTGGACTCAATACCCAACCAGAGAAAAAAAGTACAAAACACTTGTTGATCATATACTGTCATTGCACTGTGCAGAAAAATTGTGATATACATAATTTATCTGGGAATTATCAAGACCCTTCTGATATACATTTTTCACATGCCCTAATCTCATTTCCTTTAATAAATGTTCTTTAATCATTTCTGATTTCTTACAGTTATTGTCTCCACCATCAATTTTCAATCAACATAAATTTATCATTTATTTTTATTGGTAAAGTCATTCATTTGAAATCAGTGTACTTATAAGCATGAAATCCAACATTAAACACAGATCCTAAACAGTGCTTCATCTGCTAGGTACCTAAAAACATGACTAGGATTATTTCTATCACATTATAGATGTATCTGTTTGCATGTATAACGTGAAAGTTTCAGCAGTAAAACCAGCCCCATGTGGTAGTGAATAGGAGTTCAGAATGTCACTGGGATGGGCAAATTTCTTAAGGATTAGAAGATGAAAGGGAAAAAAAGTTAAAACATAATTCTTAATGACAATCTTTGTCTCTGTATCACAGGGTCCAAAATGATGCAAGTATTAAGTATGCACCAACTGTGAATATGTAACATTTTAAAGCGCATGCATAAATAAATGTCCATTATATTACAAACCCAATTATGATATCGGAAAGTAAATCTACTTCCAGAACAGTCAGACATACAACTCTAAAATTTTGAGCAAACTTCTTACATGGAAAAGAGATAAATGAAATTTTGAATGTATAAGAATATGATTTGTTTTGTTATAGATCTGTCTCTGTAATGTGGATACAAATATTGAACATTCATTCCATCACACTTTAAAAGTGCCAAGGTTTTGAATAGTTAAGGATTAATGAAAAAATTCTCTTCTATTCAGATAACTGTCTTAACAATAACAAATACTGGATCCCAACTAATTTATGGTGCGTACACTGCCATAAAATTAAAATCTTCTAAAGGCACTACAATTTTCTAAAAGTTATGTGTCATTGCTAGTATATGAATATAACAACACTGACTTAAAAAACACATTAGTTAAAGAATAAGATACAGTCTTGATGTTCATGATTCACTGGAAAAAAATAAAACTGTCATAAAAGCCAAAATCCTTATTCAAAGTGAAATGCATATATGGTTCCAAAAACTCATGAAATACCAGCAATAAAAATATCAAACTCAAAGAACATATAGACAATTAAAATTTACTTTTAACAAAACACAAACAATTTATGGGGGAATTAAGTGTATTAAATGATTGAAGGGAAGTCTTATTCCATACAGCATGAAAGCAATCAAACTCAGTAAATGAAGGACACAGCTTGACTGAGCTGAGAGTGGTTTGTGTAACAGCACGAGAGTGGTGGAAGCCAACCACTTGGTATCATCCCTATTAATTGGAACAAGTCATGACATACATAAAAAAATTGTAATAAAATTAATGACCATAAAACATCAAAATGCCGAATATGAAAGTTCAAGAACACTGAGACTACTGCATAAACGGATCTTATACCTCCTCCACATGTGGCACTGCATTCTGAAAAATCTTCTGCTATCCAAGCATAGCTGTCAGCATCAGTTGGATGGGACACTCCCTTCGGAATACTGTATTCATACTGTACTCCTGGATTAGTCTCCTGATACAGCAACTGAGCAAGAAATAAAGAACTAGTATAGTGTTTGTCCACCTTAATTCAACCACCCAACTTTTAAGCTCTTTTACTTATTTTTGCAAACTATACCACTTGCATGCTTGTTGAATATTAGCACTTGACTGCTGTGCAAGTTGCTGCACTTCCCTCAAGACTAGCTCATATTAACACCTGATGGCTAAATCTGATCACATGCCATTTCTGGCCATCTGAGATACAACCAGATGTTTCAGTGCTAAATTTGGAATTCCATCTCTGTGACCCATGGGTAAGTCAATGGGGTTAATTAAGTGAAACTATAATTTATGGTTTGAGTCTTCCACAATGTCCGTTTTATGAGCCAAATAACCAACATACTACATAGGATTGTGAAACTCTAATACATCAAGGAGATCCATGACCTGATACAGGTGCTACTTCCACATTCAGTAACAGAGGAAATGGTACAACACGTTGATGATAATGTTATGTGAGATTAGGTTGATTTTGTTTAAATCTTGTCACTTTACTTCATTTAAGTTGGCACAAGTTCATTCTTCTCCTCAAATACTAGTGAATGTCATGGCAGGGCCCAGACTGAAGTAGAAATTTTGATACATGGCACCTCATAGACAAAAGAGTTGCCGGATACTGTAATTATCCAGACCTTAGAACATTACACCTAAGTTTACCTTTGTGCACCTATCAACCTCCAGGACAGTCCTAACTATTTAATCTATCACTTTTTATCCCGTCCTGTTTCTCTGCTGCACTTTCTATTATCTTTTCATCACAACTTATATGTAAGTGGTGTATAAACACGATGTCATTAGTCTGGAGTTACATAGCAAATAAATTATTACTGGTTTTAGCTTTTCTTGTGGGTATAAACCATGATAACAATGTCACTGAGTAAGGAAAAGCACATGCAAATTATTTTTATTGTGCTTGTGTATCAAGTAATGGTGGGCACACACAAGACATTCTGTGAATAAAAGACACCTTCTCATAATTTAGTTTAAAATTCCAGAATCATGGAACATGCCATATAATCTATAAAAAAAAATAAAAAAGACACAAATAATTAATGGTCAAACTCTTGGAACTGACACTGAGTGCTGCAGGTGGACTGAGTAGTGAAATTAAATGGGTTTCTTAGTCAGTTTAACACACCCTTGAAGAAAATCAGGTGCTGGTTATAGTAGTTTTTACAATGATTTGAATTTTTAAACCTGTGCTGCATACATTTTGTACCCTAAGACTCACATGTGTGTTGTTTCTGTCATGTTTCATTAGTTAATGGGTGCACAAATGATTGATAACAGAGTGCATTGGCCATTGCAGTTCCCATTTCATTCTATTCTGTTATATATGCTGAAACTTGCCATTCATTTACGTTGCTCTCAGTCTACTTTCAGTAAATTATCCTGCTGTATATGATGATGGCATGAGAGGCTTTTTTTTTTACTGCACTGGACTGATGTAAATAAAAAACCATAGAAATTTTGAATACTAATTCAAAAAGAACTATGGTAAAGTTTTCCAACATGCAAAGGGTCAATGATGTGATATTTGCAGTACAGTCTCCTCTCTATAAATACTACATTTGATTTCTTTCTCCTGTGGTGAACTTTCTATGGTGGCCAAAGGTTAACCTGAAAGTGTTCCAGTAGCCATTTCTCTTTGTTCTCCGTTATGAAAAGTATAATGTTTCTTTTATGCCCAAACAACTTCAAAGTTTTCAGATTTAACGTACGCTGTAATATTAAAACTGATCATAAAAACCATTTTTTTCTGTGGCACTACAGCCTGAAGCAGGCCTAGGGTGCCTTGTTTTGAGTTCTCTACATCACACACAATTAGAGATACAAACCTGGAAGGATGCTCTGAATGAGTGAACATGCTGTCACAGAGGCCACTACCTACACAACACACAGCAAACACAAGAGACAAACATCCATGCCCTCAGCATGACTTTAACCTGTGATTCCAGCATTCAGACAGCCACAGACCTTGTGCTTCAGACTGCATGGTCACTAGGATCAGCTATTTACTTAATTTAATACATTATTCATACAGACGTGTTACTCTTTTTCAAACTACACTTTTTTTTACTTGAACTAATTTTGATTTTTCCCCTAATTTCAAGCTGGACTACTTGTATCTTTGCTTAGCCTGTCCATACAACTGCATCCACATGATTCAATTTCCTACTGTTTCTAAATCAATTACATTTCCTACTGCACACATAAAGTGAATATAACCACAGGCCTACATACAATTTTTATTTACTGGAGAATAAAATCAATGATATGTGATGTGTATAACCAAATGCATATGAGAGAAAATCTACCACTTAGGAAAAACCTAAAACCCAGGGCTGCACAGATCCTGGGTGCCAGGTGCTCTGAACAACTAAATTTGTTAGGATGCCAGTTCATATTTGTGTGTCCTCATTCTGACACGTGCTTATGTTACCCTTCTGCATCTAGAATTCTGAGGTCATGCTGAGATTTTTTAAAAATTTGATAACCCCCACCAATATTTACATATATCAATTCAAAAGCCTACAGATTCTTCACCTGGTTATCACTCAACTCATCCATCTTTACACAATTTAGCAAGACTTCATCGGACACCTTTTCAATAAAACGTGAGAGTACAATCAAAATGAGTATGGCCCCACATTCTCCTCCACATTAACATAACCTAGTGGAGTGAAATACAACAAAACAACCATCTGGTTCACACAAATGCTAAATTTGCAAGGTGACAAGGCATCTTTAATTTCTGCTGCATCAACACAGTAGAGTCCAGGAAAATTAACTAAACGTCTTCAGCCACACTAAATATCTTAAAATACAGTGTCCTACTAAAATGAAATTGAAAGAAATTTGAACTGAAGAAATAGGGAATTCATTGGGGTTAGTGTTTAATATGCCAAATTTGGAATGTTTCACTAAGACTTTCTAATTACCAAAATGGCCAGTTTATTCCTAAATTTTATGTTTAATGTCACAGTTCTCAATATGAAGTCACTTTTCAGAGGAAATAAGGCCAACATGACACTTACAACAATATAGATGGGTTCAGTTGTTGGTCCTAGGGCTGACACACTCTCAGGTGCAAAGAAGCCATGTGGTTTCCTCTCATAATGGAAGATGGTGCCCGCAAACTTGAGACTTCGAGGGAAGTCAATCCTCCAATTTCCATTCAAGTAATAGTGACCAGTCACATTCCTAATTGCTAGGAAGAGGAGCAATTTTAACAAGCAAAACAAGGTAATGTAACATCTACAGCAATAATATTAAGAATACTCACCCAGAATTTTCAGAATATTGACAGGCAGTTTTTAGTAAAAGAAGGATTTGTAATATTGATCTACGACTTTCACCAGATAATAATAATTATCAATCTAAAGTTACAAATTTGCAATAACAGCATGAAGTAAACTGCAAGAGTTGCACATCAAACTAAATTCAGAATACTGCAAAACGCTTTTATAGATTTACAGAATACCCATCACCCTGTCTTCAAATAAATTAAGTTAAATTACATAGTCTGTCAACAAACATTTCTCAGTTTCAGCGACAACTTCAACAAAAGCAACATTTTAAATAAATAAGAAAGTCGCAAGTATTTAATCATCTACTCAAAGAAACAGAATTTTTTTTAATATAACTGAATCTTCTAATGCATTGTTTAGATGGAAGATGTGAAAACCCCCCAACACACATGCACACACGCACGCACACACGCACGCTGCACGCGCACACACACACAATGCATGCATGCATGCGCGCACACACATCCACACACCATGCATGCATGTGTGCACGCACATGCACACACACACACACACACACCATGCATGCATGTACGCAAGTGCACACACACACACACACACACACACACACACAAAGACTACTGTTTTTAAGAGCAATACCTATTTGTGCCATTGGCATTTATCTTTTCATCCATTACCAAAAGTGCCCAAACTAGTAAACAGATTTTGTTCTAACTTGGTATGGTACATCTACACTAAAGTTTCCCAGTCATTTTTGTTTAAAGTCTTTTCATTCATTTTAAGACCCACTTTACTCACAAATTTGTTCACATTCAATTATACAACTCTGGTGTGGAATTTTTTTGACTAGATTTTGGAAAACCTGGCATGTGATATTACTTTAATTTCCTTTAATTGACTCAATTTACATAAACAGTCATACTAGCACCATGAAGCAGTATGAATGGCATGGAAAAGATTTCTTATTAACCAGCACAAGGCATTTAGATTAACAAAATACTTTGAAAATTTGAATAACTCTCATTAATATTCATAACATATGAATAGCATCTGTAACCTTGTAAAAGTAAATGAAAATTCCAAGAAATGCATTAACTGTGAGATTACTACACTTGCTGCCAGGTACATAAATTGTTGTTTGTACTTGAACCAGATAGTGTAGCTTATGGGCACAATCCTCAGCCTATGCTTCTACCTGTTTCATGTACTACTTTGCATTTTATTCTGCCAGCAAACTTCTAAATAAAATTAATTTTCAGACAGAATGTCACTGAGTATGTTGTACAGAGAAAACCCATATATTTCATCTTAAAGCCATCATTATATGTATGTAAAGGTAAAGGTAAAGGTAAAGTAATCCCATTACAGGCCCGGTGTGGCCCAGAGGGTGGGTAGAGGTATAGCTCTACTCTTCCATGACCTCGGCACTAGAAGGGGGTGAGTGGTCAGCAGCACGCCCCGGCCGCACTTTACCCCCGGTAAAACCCCGGTACCCATTTTACAGAAGGCTGGGTGGGCCCCAGGGGCGGTCTGGACGGGCGGAAAATCTCGTCCCCACCAGGACTCGATCCCAGACCGTCCAGCCCGTAGTCAGTCACTATACTGACTGAGCTACCCGGCCCACCAATATATGTATGTGGTTTCTGATAATTACAGTAGAGTCTACAAAAATCTGAATTCAAAAGTTTGGGATGTAAGCTAAATCCTGTCAGTTCGTACAGTGGTGTGTGAATACAGTAGTAACTCAACCCATTGCAGAATTAGGCAGTTATTTTGAGGACAACACAAAAATAAATAATGCCATGGAATAAAGGGAAAAACTTACTCATGTCTACATCTCTATAGGGTCAGTGACAGGGAACAGAATTGTAGAATACTTGTAAAGTTTATCCAAATCACTCAGTCCCATAAGATATGTTAAATGTGAATGCTAGGGATACAACTGCGGGACATAACGTACAGTATCTCAGTATGGTAACATTCTTCAAGGTGACAAAATGTCAAGAACTGATATGAGAACTTAAACCATAATATCACAAAGCTAACTTTTTACAATGTAGAATACAGCATGGCATAGATACCAACTTCTTGCTTATGATAGTGTCTTGAGACTGATATTTTCAATGCAGCAATAAGAAACAAATATAAAACATAAAAACACACACACACACACACACAGTATGGCATTTCACAGCTTTAAAAGCATTGTATTAACAAGCAAAGAGCGTTCTTTCATATTGCAATCTTATATTCTGTCATGGTACAAACCTAAGTAGTTGTTTGATGCCTGCACTTCACGTACACGTATGTTTGTAGCACCAGCAGGAATAAGAAGAATATCATTGTAACCTGAAACAAGCAAAATCTTCAAATAAAACCAGCAAATATACATGTAATTAAAAGGGCTCAGGATATATAACAATCACTGATATTATTTATATATTTAAAACCGTCTTACACAACACAGTTTGCTAAAAGCAACAATTAGCAAACTGTGTTGTGTAAGACGGTTTTAAATATATAAATATTATCCATATACACAACGTGATGGAATACACAAATATTAAGAATCACTGATATGCTTTGATACATCTTAATTGTTATTCTCAGTCTGTATTTAAATATCAGATACCATCATGTTCTTAATTTAAATTGTCTACAGCATATTCTTTTCTTCCCTACTAATACTTATGAACCACGAATATGTATGTACATGGTCTGTTAGAAAAGTATCCGACCTTTGGCCGGGAAAAAGAAACTGGCTTACTTGGAGCGTTGGACACCTAATCACCCTCAAAGTAGTTCCCTTGGGACTCCACACACTTCTCCCAGC
>Ga0123355_10017358_pt1 | contig 11371 bp, 4 predicted proteins | sample TergutEmb28metaG_3_FD_89872 | JGI IMG/M metagenome (GOLD analysis project Ga0123355, IMG submission 89872) | Embiratermes neotenicus P1 segment gut microbial communities from Petit-Saut dam, French Guiana - Emb289 P1 | ecosystem: Host-associated > Arthropoda: Insects > Digestive system > Gut ...
TAAAAGCCCCCCCCCCCCCCCCCCCCCCCGTATTGTGTACTTAAACAATGCCAACAAATATTTGTTCAGTTTTTAAATAGATGTTTCCAAGAAGTTCTAAATTATTTGAACAATCAAAACAAACAACAAAACTTTACTTATGTTTCAGCACCACACAGTTGAAGCGTACAAGAAGACTGAAGAGGGGAAAAAAGTTTCATAAACCTCAGTACCAGACCAAACTGAGAGACCACATTCAAAACCTGAGTGCATTATTTTTAGTGAAAACAGTGTGTTACACCCATCAGATGGAATGGTAATTACCGGGATGCTGATAAGTCCTTAGCCCCGCCAGGAAGAAAACAAGCTCGGAAGCATGTCGGGGACGCGCGCGATTTCAACGACATCGAGACGTGAGCTCTCAAGTTTTTTTTTCCCTGCAAGGCAAGGCGCCGAAGGAAATTCACGCCATTCTGACACGAATTTAGCTTGTTTCCTTCCTGGTCGGGCTAAGGAATTATCAGCAGCCCTGTAGAGTGTCGAGCCACTGTTAGAAATAATGTTTCCCCACCCGTTACTTCATTTCAATGAATGAGATGCCCCTGTTTAAACATTAATACGAAAATATTAAAACTAAAAGCAGACGTTAATGAAACCCAGAAAAAACACTTTTAAAATATTCGGTGAAGGGCAACAAGAAAATGAAGATTTTTCCTTGAATGTCAAATGCTCAGATCATTAAACAATTTTCTAATTTTGTGTTTCGAGGTTATCTCCACAATTTTAACGTAAGACTCAACATTCAGAGATGCAACTTGATCATTTTCATTTTAAAAAGCCACTTAAAAATGTCGAATGTTAAATTAATTTAGTGATTTTTAAATTATATCCGTCTCACAACTTGGAAAATGTTTCATAACGATAAAGAAGATTAACCCTTAAATTCTACATATCCCATTTCTGTCCCCCACAATCCATTGCACTTCTTACCAGTGCCTAACGATGGCTTATTAAAATAATCAGCACACTTGAGACAACAAACAAAACTATATAATAATACTAAAGATGCCTCTGTTGAGTTTAAATGACAACCGGGTATCTCATCTTAACAGCTTCCTATGACTAAACAAATCATATCCTTTAAACTGTTTATGTTCCCTCTCTTAATGTATTAATTACGCACAGAGATCTAAGTAAAGTTAATTTCTTGCAACATGCATGCCGAAACGCGCCTCAAAAGAGACCGGACTGTCAACATCGGTGTATTGATCGGCGAAGATTCAACGAGTCAAGAAGCTAATACACTCTGGATCCAGAACTGCACTGCACAGAAACAGAACCGAGTCTCCGCAGATGTAAACACAAGACCAGACCTTCAAAGTACGATCTCCTTTGATGCAGACTTAAGTGTCTGTGTATACACTAGATTTAACCGAATATTCTCCTAGGGTAACTCCTTGTCGATAATTTAATGACAGAAGGACATATGTCCATCTCAGAAAATTAATTTTTTAGTGATGCATTAATTAGAGACTTGCTTAGGTTTTCGATTAATGCAATTTCGAAATCTGAATATATTTAGCTGAAGAAAATAAGTTATTTCGCTTGTATTATATTACTATTTAACCTAAAATATTGTAACCACAACTGAAAAACTGTGTGAGTGTGCATATGGAGTGTGGGATTCGAAAATAAATTTTCTTTGTCTATTGTATTCGGTCGATTGCAGCCAGGTCATTGCATGACACAAGTGATATCATTCAATGACACAAGTGATATCATTCTATGACAAAAGTGATATCATTTTATGACACAAGTGATATCATTGTGTGACACAAGTGATATCATTGTATGACACAAGTGGTATCATTCAATGACACAAGTGATATCATTGTATGACACAAGTGATATCATTCAATGACACAAGTGATATCATTCTATTACAAAAGTGATATCATTGTATGACACAAGTGATATTGTGTGACACATGTGATATTCAATGACACAAGTGATATCATTGTATGACACAAGTGGTATCATTCAATGACACAAGTGATATCATTGTATGACACAAGTGATATCATTCAATGACATAAGTGATATCATTGTATGAAACAAGTGATATCATTGTATGACACAAGTGATATCACTTACGTGAAAAAAAAATATTTTTTAAATAGCTACACAAAAATAGTTATACGGTTTATGATCAATAGCAACGAGTAACATAAAGTAAAGTACACCCTTATACAGACGCTGAGGCTCTGTACAGGCCGTATGGCCCATACAGGAAGAAGAGGTATACCTCTACTTCTTCTTGACCACGGCACTAGAAGGGGGTGAAGGGTCTGCGTCACACTCCGGCCGCTCTTTACCCCCGGTAAAGACCCGATACTCATTGCACAGGAGGCTGGGTGGGCCCCAGGGCCGGTCTGGACAGGTACGGAAAATCTCGCTCCCACCGGGATTCGATCCACGGACCGTCCAGCCCGTGGCCAGTCCCTATACCGACTACGCTACCCGGTCCACAATAACAACGAGCACATAGTGACGAAATTGCTTGTGCGATGTGGTACACGCACGTAATTGTTTAACAAACAATTATTAATATTATAACTTATTTAGCTTTGAGGACGACCAAACGGTACTTTATGTCATAAACGATGAACTGCGAAAAATGCGTGCCGATGTTTAGGCCGTATTTCAGTAAAATACCAGATTCTAAAGCTCAGTATCCATTTACACGTTACATTTGGTGGAAGTGTTTAAGCGGAACCACTGTGCCATTGCACAGCAAATGCAAGTTTGATTAATTTCATTGTGGGAGTCCAGAAATTCATCAGATGATTGCTGGTGGAGCAATTGAATATCTCACCACTTCATCCTCAATTCTGCATCTACTCTGCCATTCATCACCAACCTCAACACCATTATGCTGCTGTGTGAAGACAACGGAGAACATGACAGGTTTGAAGACGTTTGGTGTATAAATGGCCTACGTAACTATTCATACGTAATGGCGTAAAGTAAATACAGCCTATAGAAAATTGTTGTACTTGGAATAGTTTCGTAATAAAGACAGGCATCTGGAATTAATAATTAAACGCATATTTCCTATTCAAAAAAGCAAACTTTTCTTGTCGAATTATGATTAGGTTTTAACTAAAATCTATATCAGTATTTAAACTACACATATTTGGAAAATTTTATATTGAATCAGAAGTGTGGCAACCAGGCACCTAATGGTCGAGATTCATGAAAGAGACGTACATTAGTTTTACTCAAATTCATTAACCAACGAATGCACATATAATTTAAAATAAAACACTTTTAAAACACTTTAAAACTCTCCGACATGTTTCGATCTTGTCAGATCATCATTAGGGACCTTTGTTCCCTGCTAAAGTTATATTACAGTATTCACAATTCAATTCGTATTTGCAAACGAGGTGTTGTGGCAGCTATCATGTTGTGTGGGAATGTGTTGTGGGGCAGTGGCTAGGCGTGCGTCGTACGACGCACGCCTAGCCACTGCTCCACAACACAACATGATGTGCTGCCACAACACCTCGTTCGCAAATACGAATTGAATTGTGAATACTGTAATAAACTTATAACCAGGAACAAAGCTCTCTGATGATGATCTGACAAGATCGAAACATGTTGGAGTGTTTTAAAGAGTTTTTAAAGAGTTTTACAGAAATTACTTCAATAAACCCACCCTTGCTGACGACTTCTGACTTCTAACATTCCAACCAAACATATCTTACAAAGCTGTAAGGTTTCAAAGCCACTTTTGTTTTGTTCTTTCGTGATACAGAAACTGTAAAAGGGTCAAACCAGAATGTTAATGTGAAAAATTACCGTCTGTAGTGGGCCCGGTAGCTCAGCCGGTAAAGCGACTGACTGGACGGTCTGGGGATCGAATACCGGTGGGGGACGAGATTTTACGCAACCGTCCAGACCGGCCCTGTGGCCCACCCAGCCTTCTGTACAATGGGTAGAGGGTCTTTCCCCGGGGGTAAAGAGCGGCCGGGCGTGACACTGACCCCTCACTCCCTTTCAGTACCGTGGTCAAGAAAGAGTAAAGCTAGACCTCTACACCCCCTATGGGCCGTACGGCCTGTACAGAGCCTCAGTGCCTTTACAAGGGTGCAATTTACCTTTCTTATACCGTCTCTAAACACACATTTGTGTTGATTCGCCGTGATCGAGTGGCAACATGTCTGACACTGGCGTGACGCGTGTAGTCTAACCATTAAATTCCAAGCACACAAGAACGCCATGAAAACGGTTGTGAAGTCACGCACGTTGCTAGGACAATGTATCTTCTCTATAGGAAAAGACTGAGTGCACCTCACGACACCTTACTGATCATTTGTGACGCTTAGTGAGGTAAATACGTTTTGTACGTCCTTTGTTTCCATATTACGATTCGCTTACTATAAAATGGACGTCATATGCTGGATGTAATCAGTTATGAAACAAAAAAAAATTATGATTGATTCAAAACTTTCGCAGTGCTATGAATGTTTTATTCTTTCTTTTCGGTGATTCCCCGGCATCTGAATTTTATTTGCCGACGTTTCGGAACACTCTTTCTGTTCCATCTTACGGTTGGTACGTAACCTATGAAGATGGAACAGACAGCGTGTTCCGAAACGTCGGCAAAAGATATTCGGACGCCGGGGAATCACCTAAAAGGAAGAATACATAAAAAAGAAATCACGATTTCAACACAAGAGAAATAAACAGATTTAAAGCATTTTAGTAGTGGTTGTAAGACCGATTATGCTTCGTTATGCTTCACATTCCACCGTTCTGCATGAAAAGTAATTATTTGAGACGTTTAATCCATGTGCCTGTTAAGGTAACTTATTATTCCGGGACAAATGAGAGACAAGAAATCTAAAACAGCATAAAATGTGGAATTAATGCTATAACTCTACTGATGTAATGTACAATTATATATTTACATATATAGATGTAATATGTGTGCCAGGACGTCGCAGTCGGTATAGCAACTCGCTACGTGCTGGACGGTACCGAGGATCGAATCCCTGTGGAGGGCGAGAATTTTCGCACCAGTACAGACCGGCCCTGAGACCCACTCAGCCCCTTATACAATGGGTACCGGATCTTACTCAAGGATAAGGCGGCCGTGGCGTTGACCACCCACCCCATCTAGCTTCAAGGTTAAAGAAAGAGTAGAGCTATACCTCTACTCCACCTCTGGGCCTCCGTGATTTGTTACAGGGTGAATTTTATAGGCTTGATATGATTATAATTTACGGCTATCAGTATAAGAGATTAATTCAAATTTATCAGTTATTTTATTCTGTTAAAATTTTAGCAGAGCGAAGTGCTTCCATAACTTACTTACTTATTTACTTACTCCATGGAGCAGAGTCATTCTTGAGAAGTTAACCGGTTTGCAGTTAGTCAAGAAATTCCCCGCATATTATGGAACCCGAAAGTTCATTATCCCATTCACAAGTGCCCGACACCTGTCTCTATCCTGAGCCAACTCGATCCAGTCCATACCCCCACATCCCACTTCCTGAATATCCATCTTAATATTATCCTCCCATCTGCGCCTGAGTCTCCCCAGTGGCCCCTTTGCCTCAGGTTTCCGCACCAAAACCCTGTACGTATTGTACTTCCACAACCATAGAAACCGAATGTTACAGTAATAATGGTACATTGATACATCGACAAACTACTGGTAATGAAATTGCGAAACCAGAGTGAATTAAATGTATAGACAGAGCCTAAATATGTATTTAGCACGCATACAAATGTATGCTTTACTCGAGCTGGAAACGACAAAACCGTACAACCGTCCCCTCTCTCTATCATGCACACTATATTAACCATTACATGGTAAACATTGCCGTCTTCTGGACTGTAAATCCTTAAAGCCCGATAAATTTACATGTGACACAGCCCTCATGACAATAACTTTCTTAGTCTCCTGACCTCATATTTAACATTTTTCCACAAATAATATTCAGAGAATTCTTATACAATACTTCTTTGTGTATTACTAACACTAGTACCTTGTATATGCATTGTAAAGTTACGTATTATGGCGGGAAACTTTGGATCCTTTATATGCAATAAACAGTTAGGTAACTTCTGCTATTTATAGCTCTTTTCCTGTCGTGAATCTAAAAGAAAACACATAAAATTATTAAAAAAGTATAGACCCAATCCATATATTTGCTATAAAGTACCGTGTTGACAGAATAATGTTTTAAAAAAAAGGTAAAGTTTTCCCGTTACAGGCCCGGTGTGACCCAGAGGGTGGGTACAGGTATAGCTCTAATCTTCCATGACTGCGGCATCAGAAGGGGGTGAGTGGTCAGCAGCACGCCCCGGCCGCAATTTACCCCCGGGAAAGACCCGGCACCCATTGTACAGGAGGCTGGGTGGGTCCCAGGGCCGGCCTGGACGGGCGGAAAATCTCGTCCCCACCGGGATTCGATCCCGGACCGTCCAGCCCGTAGTTAGTCGCTATACCGACTGAGCTACCGGGTCCACGAATAATGTGTAAAGTCAGTTTAATTTTTGATGCGACGTCAATCCAAGTATATTTTCATTTTCAATTTGAGATATATTGTGTCTTTGCAGCTACGTTCAATATGTGTTATTATATTGCAAGCAACTGTATGTAAGATTCACGCCGTGTGGGATATGAACTGCTGTCAAATGGAGAAATTATCGACGATTTTAGAGAGATATTCTTGCCCTATTTAGATAACAAGGGCGAGAAAAATTCTTCAAAGATGTCTCAAAATACAAATCCATATGGCAACATATCCAGGCAGGTGTGAAGCCTTTTGCATGCGCTGTAGAAACGCACACTGTCACACACAGTTCTAAGTTTATTTGGAATTTTTTTACTGATAATGAAAAAATATTAAATTTTCATTATACTTTTGGTAATATGTAAAAAATCACGGCTGTCACTAAAGTTATGTAGAAATGTCAAGGGAGACTTTCAGAATGTGACTCAAATTCTCAATCCAAATTCCCTAATTAATTTAGTAAAATTTAATGTTTTCATTGCAGTCTTATGTAATCTTTAAATTTCAGCCAGTACAGAGCATTAATACAAGTAAATGGGAATGCAGCTCAGTGTGGTAGAAGCTAACAGCTTTATGTTACATCATTACGGTCTTCTACCCAGTCACTGTGTTACTTGGTGTGGTAGGAAGTCATTTTTGTGACTTCTTAATAAAATTGAGTAATATAAGCGCTTTTGACATTCAGCTTACCGTGCATCGTGATAAATTCTTATAATAAAACCAACTAGATGCACTAATTTCTCAAATTTATTTTTGGAATAAAATTCTACATGTTTCGAACAATTCCTCTGTCCATCATCGGGTGCTTTTCACTGTACACACAGCAATGTTATATGTCATCAAAACCTCTATGATATATACCATTGCTGTGTGTAGAGTGAAAAATTCCTGATGATGGACAGAGGAACTGTCCGAAACACGTAGAATTTTATTCCAAAAATAAATTTGAGAAGTTAGTGCATCTAGTTGGTATTATTATACGAAACAATATAAGGACCTGCGCTCATACAACACGCATGTTTTAGAATTTTCATCCTAATTCTTCTAATTTTAACATCTAATTCTATGGTCAGAAAAAATAAAATAAAGATATAGAAATTTGAACTCAAATTCTGAAAATTATTCAATATGACACCCTTTCAGTCGCAGTGGAACTTGCTGCCTACATGTCACGGTACTCTGGACAGTTTCTGTTTACGTACATTTCTTCTCGGAGTACCCTGATCATGGCAGCAGCAAGCTAATCCGAAATAACCGTAATTGGTTTCAATCGAAACGCTATCGTATCGCAGGAGATTTTAGTCTTCATTGATAAGGCTGTTAAATCCTCAAATTACGCACGTTTAAACTACTTTGTACTCGTACTGTGGCATCAAAAACCAAAATCTGTGCTGTATTTTCTATACGACACCCGTTACACATAAATTGCCAAGGAAACTGCTTTCAGAAGAAAACATCGAATCTTTCATAAGAATTTCTTATACAGAAGTATGAAATTTGCCAACAAAAGAAAAGTTTCTTTATGCAATAGTAAATGAAACAATAGTAATTAATAGTCTGTACACAAATTTGTAAGTAATCATCAGCTGAAATACAGGGGTGCTGATAAGTCCTTAGCCCAAACAGGAAGGAAACAAGCTAATGTTTCTGTCAGAATGGCGTGAATCTCCTTCGGCGCCTTGCCTTGCAGGAAAAAAGAAACTTGATGAGAGCTCGCGTCTCGATGTTGTTGAAATCGCGGACATCCCTGACACCCTTCCGAGCTTGTTTCATTCCTGGTCGGGCCAAGGACTTATCAGCTCCCCGGTAATTATCATCAACATGCTTCGGGTTTAAAGAAACTATCTTCAGGTTGAATAAAACTCGAGGTAATATATATATATATATATATATATATATATACCACTGCCTTGAATGGACGAGATCTAGTCTTACATCAAATTGGTGTTATTAAAGATATCTTGTCCAATCACTGCAGTGTAACATATGTCACCTACCTCGACTTGTATTCAGCCAGATGGATTTTTAAAAGCCGAAACACGTTGCTGATAATTATTTAAGCTGACGATTAAATAAGCGTTTGTGTACGGACTGTAAATACTATTACTTCATTTAGTACTATATTAATAGTGTGGGCCGCGATAGCTCAGTCGGTATAACGACTGGCTACGGGCTGGACGTTCCGGGGATCGAATCCCGGTGGGGGCGAGATTTTCCGCACCTGTCCAGACTGGCCTTGGGGCCCACCCAGCCTCCTGTACAATGGATACCGGTCCTTTCCCGGGGTAAAGAGCGGCCGGGGCGTGACGCTGACCACTCACTCCCTTCTAGTACCGTGTTCAAGAAACAGTAGAGCTATGCTTCTACTCCTCCTATGGGCTGTACGGCCTGTACAGAGCCTCAGTGCCTGTACAAGGGTGACCTTTACCTTTACCATTGGTATATTAATAACAACACTACGGGGATGCTTTGACTAAAAACAGAAAGGTTTCTTGTTTGTGACACGAAGTAGATATTCTTTAAGAGGAAAAGAGTATTCAGACATACTCCAATATATTGTGACGTACGTACGGATAACAACCACAATGCGCCAGAAGGACTGACGTTTCTGTTCGTATAACACATAAGCAATACTTAGCGTAAAATATTAAAACATGCATATCATGTGACAAGTACTAGAAAAAAGATACGAGAGACGTCAGCTGTTACTGTCGAAAAGGATAAGGAGATAAAGGTAAATAAAATTTCCTTTAAAATGACAAGAGTTATTAGCAAATAATTCTTTGATATCCGTGGGAAATTAATATTGTACTACACATTGAAAATGTGGCAGAATTTCTGACTCAAAATTAAATTGGTCTGTTTAACGAACGGTAGCTATGACTGAGTAAATGTATCGCGAGAGGGAGGTAACAAGTCAGAGCGTCAGGTGTAATTTGAGACGAATTTTTCGTATAGTCATACAAAAAACAGAGAATGTCTCTTTCAATTCAAGTTAATACATTCCTGCTGCAAAAAGTAACAGCAGATGCCCGAATGAACGTGTCATTCATATAAACTATTACATACGATTTAATTTAATTCTTCAAACACTTGTTTTATTCTAAACCAATATTTTGGAAACCCCTGATATCTGTGGCGTTTTTGAGACTGCATCTGCATTTTTGCGCAGCCCTAAACACCCTATTCAGATAAAAAAATAAAACATTTCGGAGTATAATGTTTATATAAACAGTAATAACCTTAAGCATATATACGACATGGGCAATTTACGCTAAAGAAACAAAAACCAGCGCCGCCTATGAGCGCAATTAGTGGCAAAAAAGTGCACATCAGGTTGTACAATTTGTATTTACCTGTACTTCTATAAAGGAAGTACTTTCGCTTACACCTGAAAGGAACCACATAACCATGGAAGTAAGGGAAAGAATCGTTATTATGTAATATGCAATACACAAGGTACTGAGAAAATAGTCTATCGTGAATATGTACGGAACATTTCTTGGTGCAAAATTATGCACAACATTGGCCTAAAATATATGTGACACTTCAGTGCCCACGTTTCAGACACGAGTCCGCTATCTATATTAATCCTTTGACGCCTAACGACGACTATAGTGGTCGTACCGCACCGCTAACCTCTAAACGTTGCATTTTATGTATTTATTCAACAAATACAGGTACTGAATATTTTAAACATGGTATATACTATCCGTTTTTTCTTCTTCAAAATGCTGTTTGTTTCATAATTCTAACATATTTGGTTCCTGTATAATTCACATTTTATATACAGAGTGTGCTAAAATTAAATAAAATAACTCCGGCGCCAAAAGGTTAAAATAAGCTGTCCGATCACAACTCAAATATGTTGTCAGTAATTACTGTCAACCACAGAACTATAATTTTGTGAAAATTGGTCGCTCACATTGAGGGAGAAACTTACACTGTGGGTGTTTGAGAATTGGGTGTTGAGGAGAATATTTGGTTTTAAGAACGACGAGATGACACGGCAGTGGACAAAACTACATAATGAGGAGCTTAATGATCTGTACTCCTCACCCAATATTGTTCGGGTGATCAAATCGAGAAGAATGAGATGGGCGGGGCATGTAGCGCGCATGGGTGAGAAGAGGGGCATATACAGGGTCTTGGTGGGGAAACCTAATGGAAGGAGACCACTTGGGGAACCCAGGCGTAGATGGGAAAATGATATTAAGATGGATCTTCGGGAAGTGGGAGGTGGAAATATGGACTGGATCCAGCTGGCTTAGAATAGACAGATGGCGGGCACTTGCGAATACGGTAATGAACTTGCGGGTTTTATAAAATGAGGGGAATTTCTTGACTAGCTAAAAACCTGTTAGCTTCTCAAGAAGGACTCTGCTGTATGGAGTAAGTAAGTGTGGAGTAAACAAGTACTTATTGTCCATTACATCTTCCGTCCAAGTTAGCAATTTGCAGTAAATATAAAAATAGACAAAAGGTTTGGGAGGTTAATTCCAACATTAATTTTTATAAACAGAAAAGAGACCTAATTGTTATATAGAGGGCAATAGTCCATAAATTCTCACGTTCTTTGATATAATTGTGTAGCTGAATATATATCTATCACAATTATCTTAAAGTTACGAGTGAAATTCCCCTAAAAATCTAGGTTGTATCTAATTTAAAGTTATATATGTTCGACCGCCTCTGTGGTCTAGTGGTCAGAGTTTCTGGCTACAGATACAGAGGTCCCGGGTTCGATCCCCGGCGCTACCAGATTTTCTGAGTAGTAGTGGGTCTGGAACGGGGTCCACTCA
>Ga0123355_10017359_pt1 | contig 11370 bp, 2 predicted proteins | sample TergutEmb28metaG_3_FD_89872 | JGI IMG/M metagenome (GOLD analysis project Ga0123355, IMG submission 89872) | Embiratermes neotenicus P1 segment gut microbial communities from Petit-Saut dam, French Guiana - Emb289 P1 | ecosystem: Host-associated > Arthropoda: Insects > Digestive system > Gut ...
ATTTTTTGAAACCCCCCCCCCCCCCCCCCCGAACAAAATTCCTGGGTAGGCCACTTTCCTAAAGAATATACACAAATACTGGCTCACAAGTTGACCTATACTAATCATGCTCACGAGAGTATTTGCGGGCGATTTTATACATCAGCCAGTCTGCATAGAACAGTTACACCAGCTTGGAGCGATAGTGGCGGATCCGACAGATCGGAACAGCACAGCAGCATGTGCTCCCTTCCCGGTTCAGTAACCCTCCGCCGTCCTGGGTTCCCTCGAAACTTCGGCCGATATCTGACAGTTACATCATTGGCAGCCATATTGCTGCACACCCCATCCTCTCTCAATTCAAAATGACAACGAAATCAATCATAATACCCAATGACGTTTCAAGATTTTCAATTTCAAATCAGCTCTACTCCCAAAATGACGAACTTGGGATTCGAGTATTTAATATGTTTGGCCTATAACCGTTCGGCCTGAAAACAAAGGCTTGCCGACGCAAATGTATCCAGAAATATCATGTATCATGCTTAATACGAGGGCTGCACGATTTAGATTATTTGAATGACATACTAACGTTCATGTGACGTCATAAACTGCGTAAAAAGTTCTGTCAAAAAGTTAATTCCTTTATAATTCATTAATGACTGCAATTAGTATGTCAAAGACAGAGCTACAGAGACAAACCAGAAACTGAATACAACCGCAGACACTAAAGAGTTGCAAAATTCGAATCCGTCTAACGTCGCTAAAGTGCCAAAATCAAATACCTAAAGGTAGATACGACGATAACACTAAAATGGATCTTAGGAAAACTATTAGAAAATGTACGCAAGTGGGTTAAACTGGCGTTTATGAACACAATAATAAACCTTCAAGTTTTAAAACCTCCAAGCCAAGTGAAAAACAGGAAGTGTTTACGCCAGCTGAGGAAATGTCAAAACAGGAAATTTCTGGATTAGCAGAGTAAATATCAAAATACAACACCTCTAAAGGGCTAAATCGCTGTCGAAACCGTGTACCGCAGAACAGCTGAACAATTATCACAACAGCGAAGCTGTACAGCAGCTGAGTATTTAACACGTCATCTGCTAGTCATGCAATCAATGCAATATGCTGTACAGCGCCGCTTATACTGCGTCCTAATCCACCATGCTCTCATCAACTTCATATCGCCGCAGGTTTAACTGCTCACCTTCGAGTCTTATACTTGTCTGTCCGTCTGCCTATTTTTATATCTATTTAAACTTAAGGTTTATTTCATATTCATTTATGTTACACATGGCAACTTTTTCAACAGCTTAGACTGCGCGTATATAGTGCGGAGTGATACGACTACTAGTGAGTAATGAACTGGGAAGGATATAGAAGAATAAAATAATGGTCCTTGTCTGGAGAGAGCGAGAAAAACCACAAGAAACCCCAGCTAGGATAATGACTCTTTGGGCCGGTACGAAACACGACAGTCACCCATTTCACCAAAACGTACGGTATCACCGTAGATGTCGATAGCGCCAATCGTTATTTACCACTATTTGACTGATGTTTGTGAGACCGTGCATCTCTGATACAATAATATAAACAACCAACTAGATGCAACAATAACAATTTATTAATAATTTAAATCAGCTCAACATGCTTCGGGCGATAATTTCGCCCATCCTCAGGAGCACTAGACTGTGTTTACAGCTTGTGGCATAGTGCACCGATGATGTTGCCTGCTGGTGACAAGATCACCAGCAGGCAACATCATCGGTGCATTATACCACAAGCTGTAAAACACAGTCAAGTGCTCCTGAGGGTGGGCGAAATTATCGCCCGAAACATGTTGAGCTGATTGAAATTATTAATAAATTGTTATTGTTGCATCTAGTTGGTTGTTTATATTATTACTATTTGACTGATTTAACCGCTACCGGGAGCAATTTTTTTTAACAAATTTTCTTACATTTGTCACTACATAAACAGGACATTATAACCCTGAAATTTACTGCCTGTGCGTGTGTGTGTGTGTGTGTGTGTGTGTGTGTGTGTGTGTGTGTGTAAATGCAGCATGCTTATTTGTTTGATTAGTTATCTATGACAAATCACCAATTCGAAACAAAATAACTTTAAATTAACTGGGATTTACTTAGATTTGACTCAAAATTTCAATAACAAACTTGTACTGACAAAGCAGAATTCAAGCGAAATACAAAAAACACAGCTAATTTAATGGCCTAACACGCCTCACATCCTACTAGACAGACACGCTAAACTCGCAAGACAAGAATTAATCTATTAACCGCATCAACCACCATCACAGCCCTAAGAACACAAAAACAACGGGAACTATGTAACCATACCGGTACTGATGATTAATTTACGAGATCCGAAGCCCTGACAGCGAAGCTGATAATTATACAAGGCAACACCAACGAAATGCACAATAAATTATATATTATGCACAATTTTACAATTAAGATATTAAAACTCAAATATGTTTCGACCCCCTTCAGGTCATTTTCAGGGAGCGCACATAAATACTATGCATAAGCACAGATTTCGTATAAATAAATTAGGCTAAATTAGGTTTTGATACTGTTAAATGAACCTCCTGTAAAATGGGTACCGGGTCTTTCCCGGGGGTAAAGTGCGGCCGGGGTGTGCTGCTGACCACTCACCCCCTTCTAGTGCCGCGGTCATGGAAGAGTAGAGTTATACCTCTACCCACCCTCTGGGCCACACCGGCCCTGTAACGGGATCACTTTACCTTTACTGCTAAATGACGTGAACGTTGCAGCAGAGACATAAATTTGACGATGTAGTCCGTATACAGTGGTTCTTATAAATGTATAGGATTACAAATGTTCTGAAAAGTATTAAAATGACAAAGAATCAGAATAACACACAGTATAAGGTGAAGAGAGAGAACCAACAAGACGCAACTAATTTCGTTGTTTATTATTAAACTTCTATCTCAACATGTTTCGGGAATCATTATGTCCATCGTCAGGAGAATAAGACCGTGTCCTACTGCATGCGGTGTGTAGGCTGTGGTTGGCTGTGGTCTTGTGGATCTGCGTCGTGAGCCGTGTTCACGGCTCACGACGCAGATCCACAAGACCACAGCCTACACACACCCAGGCAGAAAACCGCATGCAGTAGGACACGGTCTTATTCTCCTGACGATGGACATAATGATGCCCGAAACATATTGAGATAGAAGTTTAATAATAAACAACGAAATTAGTTGCGTCTTGTTGGTTCTCTCTCTTCGCCTTATATTCACGATGCACGGTCACAAGAATCTAAAAATAACACACAGTATGTGACAAGTAACGCGACAGTTGAATTGACATACCACATCGTAGAAGCAGCTTGTCAATGGTGCAACTGATAGCACGGTACTAAACGTGAAGGTAGATAGGAACGGTATACGACGGCGTGTGTCACGTGGTGGCGAGACGTAATCGGTCATAAATGAGTTCGAAAAGGGGATTACCGTCGCGGGATACTGTTCAGCTAGAAGTGTATTATAACAGTCTGTGTAGCTGCATAGAACTGTTCAACGGTATCCACATATGGGCCTTACATAATTATCAATTAATGTACGGACATGAATGAAACAAAAAAACTATGTTGATGTTAATGCTAAATTGCTGAGAATTCGCTTACCTTAATACACTCTTATTAACTGCCAAGATTATGTGTCATCAAATGAGAAGCAGGACGAGTATCAACGAAATATAAAAACGGATGTGAGAAGAAATGCCATTTAACTCAATATTAACAGAAGCATGTAAAACAACAAATCCTGCCTCCAATTGGTTCTGAATGGGGAATCTCTTCGACGTGAGTCACATTCACGCACGTTGGAATCCCAATAAGTAGGCATATGTAGGCTTGCGCCGAAGTGTGTGTATGTGTGTGGGTATATATATATATATATTATGTTTATTGGGCCGTGCATCATTGTGATAGTTGAAGAATAAAAGACCAACTTGATGTCACTTGCTATTTTATTTCACTTCTTATGTGCTCAACATGTTTCGGACATTAATACATCCATCATCAGGAGCTTGGGACTATTCTGTTGAATTACCACTGATGATGGATATATTAATGTCCGAAACATGTTGAGCACATAAGAAGTGAAATAAAATAGCAAGTGACATCAATTTGGTCTTTTATTCTGCAATATATATATATATATATATATATATATATATATTCGGACGTTCTGCAGCAGCCACCAGCATTCAGTTTCACGACAAGAAGACCCAGAATAACACAAACTGTTGTGTCTTTTTTTTGATCAAAGATCGTGTATCAGGTCTTTTCCCACGAAGAGGGCAGCAGAACAAAAATTCGCAACGCAGTGTCATAAACATTTCCTGTTAACTCCACTGTGCACTGGCCATTACTGCTTCACCCAACAGCGTGACATAAATTCCAGACGTTATCAACAAACGCACATCTCCGTTAGAAAATAGTCTATAAAATTAGACGCCATTCCCACTTCATTTCAAAACATATGTGGTCAAAAATGCCTACATCAATCAGCCGATTTCGTTTTACACACATTTACCATTAAAGCAGTTTGGTAAACCGTCACAAAATACCTTCTTGACACACTGCACTTGGACAGAGGTGAAACATTAGCAACAGCAACAACAATAAGCAATATAAAACAAACGTCATTAAGTATGGTATTAAACGTTGGAGGGGGGGGGGGGGTTTTTATTGCCCAAAGGTATACTAACTTATGCATCTGTCAGTTGTAACACACCTAATACTGCTAGCAGGTATGTCCATATTTACGTGCAACGTCATGAAACCAAAGTATTTCGCCATGTTGTCATGTTATTTTTCTCTCTCTTGGCACAAGAAAAAGCGTGTTCTCGAAATTTTAACATCCGGGCCATACATTGTACACCAGTAGTAGGCCTACTGTAAGGTTCTGCAGAGGCCCCATGTTGGTGCCGCAATGACAAGTGGACAAACAACACAAAGATTATTTAAAGTCTTCCGAGTTGTAACACCGTGTAGTGAGTCTTCATGCACCACCCTAAAAAATGGAGGCAGAAAACTTCTCCGAAACTTCGGAAACTATATACTAATCTACATGGCGTCATATCCCAGACGACTAGCTCAAAAACACCACCGCTGAGAAAACCTGAAATCTCGCTTATTACAAATATGATGGACATCAGCGGCAAGACTTTTACAGGGAGGTCTACGAAGAAACCCACGTATATACGAGGCCTAACACTGGCTTTCACATATTTACTCGGGTAGGGACAGGACGACAGGCGAAGCTTCCAGTTCAGTGGAAGGAAATTTATCCTCTCACAACACTAAAAACGAAGTTCTTTGTTCAAACCACAGTTACTTAAACACTGTAGGTTTAGTTACAACTGGGTACCAGTTAATACGGCTAAAAGCGTATGATTTATGATACCGCGTAAAGATACATGGATTTCTATTTCTCTACCACGTGCTTACACAATAACAACAACAACAACAAGACACAGCACAAAAATATCTATTTCATACTGCCGTTACGATATTAAATCATTCATTCTCCATTTTTCTAAGTAAACACTACGGCATCGAGTATATTTTAGGACGTTACATTCTGTAAATAAATCAGCACTGGAACAAAGCTGGGAAAATCAACAAACGAAATCTTATTACAGAATTCAGGTGATCTTAAATTTTTATTGGTTAAAACTCACAAAACAACACGCATTTCCTACGCTTATTATATTCATTACCTTTTATGAAGTCGACATTATTGTTACTTAAATTAAAGATTCGTACAGTGCATCATGTTACAAGATAAACGAAAGATCCAAAACTTGTACTATTCACGTCAAGATGATAAAAACACAACGAGACCACAGTGCAGTGCAGACTAAATCGATTAATCGACTGACGAAACAAGGTTACTGGAACACTGAGGCACTTAATGTTTTAACAGGCCTTTCTGTCCTTGCATATCCTTCGCTTCCAGAAAAATCTCAGTGTAAAAACTGTGCAGTGGGTTCGAATGAATCCAACATGCAAGTGACTTTTATACCATCAAATGTCATTCTGTACCTACGGTGGTCCCTATGGACATGCAATCCAGGAAATCCCACTTTCCAGGTCTCTTATTTTTGCTCGTAGACATCTAAAAAGACTACTTGGAAGAGGAATCGGTCTGTCGCAAGGCCTCTACCTACACAAGACATGAGAAACATGTGAGAAACGCATAAATACATCTATTCTCCTAGTGGAATTCGAACCCTCGATCCCAGTGGTCAAGCGGCATAGAACAGTGTACGCCATACACTGCGCGGCCACTGTGATCTGCTACTACTAACTACAAAGACCGTCAAAATTTTATAATTCCCATTTCGCGTTGAATTCTACTGATCCACTCTTAATACACTGCAGCTTTTAAGGTATTCTATCAAATCAAAGTTTCAGTGACTATGCAGGGCAGGAACTTGCAATACAGCTTCATACAATAACCGGTGCTGCTACCTAGAAGAAACATTTTATCGGCAAAGCCTGAGATAGCAGTACCTATCAAAACATAGTTACGTACCCAGTGCCATACGGACAAGCTCCGTCGGCGTTCTTCACCCTACAGCAAACATCATTACTATAAGAAAGATTTTCTTACACGGGATCAGAATTTTAATCCCCCGTAGGATATCACGTTCAACTACAGTCTAGCAAAGGGCTCTAAAAAATAAATTTTCTCTTCTAAGAAGCACATATTCATTTTTGCCCCAGGGTGTTTTATAATAGCCATATGGGCATACCATATCAGAAGCGTATGAACGTAAAGCGTCGTACGTAATTAACCCCGACGTTATGCCTTAAAAATGTTGACTGAAATTTCTATTTCCCTCTGACAGCGACAGAAAACTTACAAACCATTAGGTAACAATTCGGAACGTTGAACCCAATGTGGATAAACGGCAGAACAATACACCGCAAAAATGGCTGCAAAACGGAACCTCCATATGTTGTGTTAAAAACTGCAAGGAATCTTCCTTTCCAAAACAACTTTCCGCAACACACTACTCACACTTGTATACATAACGAGCCCCATAATCAGAAATCTTGCGTGCACCATTTCAAAAACGCATCAGCAACATGACGCACCACTTGAACTTTGTATTCACCAAATAGCTAAAACAGTAAATAACTTCGGATTAGAACAAAATCCTGGAACGTGGCATTTTGACATCTTTGTCCGCAAGTAACCTAACAATGAGGTAAATATCATCACAACATTGCTTCATCGGAGTTTCCATTGTGACCAGTATAAGGAAAGAACAAATTGCGCAGTTCTGGGGTTTAACAAACAGAGCGCAAACACGTGCCTTTACTACATCTGTTTTACATAAGCTGATTAGCCCCCAAGCTGAAGACGCTTATCAGCTGCATGAAACACAGGCCTACGGCGCGAAACGAGACGGCGCCACGAGCAGCCCCGCAACATTACGTTCTGTATGGCAAAATGCGATGCAGACTGAATACTCCTTCACTAATTTAATCTACTATTCACGCAGTTCTTCGGAAGAACTGAGGAAAACCACGAAATATATCAGTCATGATAACGTGAATCGGTTCGACTCTTGATGCCTTGGAATTAGAGGTCATCTGCGCTGCCGCTGAGTTACCCGGATCCCCTTATGTAAGCTACGCTCTTTTAAATATTTTATAATACCGGAATCCCCGATTACACCTCTGTGATAACCTCAAAAGCTGCGTTTTTGAAGATGACTAACACTAGAAAGACGGCTCGATGTTATGGATTGAACAGATTACGAATGGTCTCTATTCACAAAGAAATGTTCTAAAATTCCTCTCTGACTGCAGGATACTGAGACCGAAAATGGAGGGGGGGAGGTAAACGACTTCACATCACTTCGTAACGTCCATTAATTGGAAGAAGTTCACATACACGCTTACAACCCACCGCAATACGGTCTAAGGCGACGGCGGTAATGACTATTCAGGCAGTATTATTGTCTGAACTGCGATCACACTTCTCACAGAAACAAATGCGAGTGAAAGAGAAGTCCTGCTGATCTGCTAAACTAACACTGTCTATTAAAACCTTGAACAGATATCGCCGCTGTTCCAGTTTGCCGTGAGTGAGGGTCCACGACTTTCCGCTCGATGCACTGCACCCAGACCCCGTTCAGATAAGCTAAACTGCGTTCGGCTGTAGCGGCCCATTACTCGGTATCCTCAGCGGTTCGAATCCGCCAAGAGTACCGCTACGTGCTCAGAGACACATTGGCTGCGGTAAGCGCCAGTGGAATATGTATAAAAAATGCGTTGGCATATACATACTTTGACTTACAGTTTCGAAGAGCCTTCTGTGGGGATTTTAACCTCCGTACAGGCTCCCACTCTCTCATCTGAGTTCAAATTTCATATGCTTACAAATACAACCATGCTCCAAATTTTACCCATTCACTTGGCCGACTCCTTTTGAAGAATGTGATGCGCTTCATATACGGCATCTTTGAGAAATGGCATGAATATGAACGCATGGTTTCTGACATGCGAAGTGCATTTATACACTACAGTGCTCTGTGAAAGCTTATGTTTGCTTACACCATGAAATTAAGGCAATTGGTTACCCTACACAAGGGAGACATAACGGGCCTAGTTCACTGCCGATGGAAAGGCAAACTGATGTCAAAACGCTCTACAGCAATGCATCTAGTGCCAAAACCCTTTAATATTCTACAACTAAAAAAAATACAATGCTCGGAAAACATCAGTCATCGTGTGCTTTCCTGTGCCGCTGCACCAGCGGTGGCGTGTGGACTCGTTTCCGTTCCAGCGTCTTGTGGACGGCCGTGACCTGTCGTCTTCAAACTGATAAACACATGCTGCAACACTGACGGTCGGTCCCAGCAACTTACCACACACAAACAGTGAACTGCGGATCTCGTCTGTGACGTCACATTACTGATAAGCGCGAGCGAGGTACCGACACAACGCTGGGTTAGTTCCGAATAACAAGCGTCGCTAGGCGGCAACCGCTACGGGGCTTTTCGCAGCAACGCGGCTTGTTCAGACCTTTCGGCGTCGCGTTACGTATCCTTCCATCAGTTTCGCCGAAAATGCTCTTCACTAGCAACCTAAAATTCGAAGAGAAGGAACAGCTGGAAGAGGCTAAAATAAGAGCTTAAGTTGAATTGTAATTGCACAGTCTTCGGAGAGAGTTTGATGGAGAGACGCCTAAATGCTTTACTAAGATCCGTCGTCAACATGTCCCCCCTTGGAGGTAGTGACACATAAGAATTCTGTTCCGAACTTTCAGTGACGTCATATACACAGCCTATGTTCCTTCAAAGACGGAATGTTCCCCCGCGGCATCGTGCAGATTTTTAAATCGGCGGTTTCCTATACACAACTGACTGTTGCACCGCATAGCGAACTGTAACCTATATTACCAAGGTACATATCAAGTACACGGAGACTTTCCTGTATTACGCATAGAACATTTACTGTCTGCAGGCCGTTCCATGGGTCGGAAGGTTATTCGCCAGCCTCTCACCACGGATAAAAGGGCACAATCCCAGGGCAGTCCAAATGGGATTTGTGGCGGGCAAAATGGCTCCAAGACCGTTCCCGAGTACTCGAGGGGTCGAGTACTTCGGTTTTCCCGTCAGTATCATTCTACCTACGTTCAATATTCAATAATTCACCCGCAATACCAACCATAACAAACTACAGCGTCGTTGAATAAAACACTTAAATACCACTCCAAAACGAGTACGTTTCACTACAACGAATTCATTCAACAGCAGCTGAAGGATTAGTGCACCGCTGGGTACACTGGTAGCTACATGTTCCAAGAATATTTAGTTTCGCTGTTTCTGACTTGTACCTTTTTCAGTGTCGTAAGTATCAATATATAGAAGGGTTACTCCAGGAGCGCTAAACTCTTGTACTCATGATAATTAGGACAACGATCACACTATTAACTTAACGTCTATTACAAAGGTAATATTCGTGACTCGCTTACTAGAACTGCGCAATGCCAGAAAAGGACACTCTGAACTGCACAAACTACGCCTAAAAGCTTTGTCGCCGTAGGAAATAAATAGAACAAACATGTGGGTACGTATGTCGGTAATGAAATTAGGAACATCCAGTCTTTTCCAAATGCATTATATCAGACGTTAAATCTATACACACACACGCACGAACACACAAACACACACACACACACACACACACACACACAGAACGTTAAGATCATTTGGTTCAAACACAAATACATTACTGTGGTAAGTAGAATTCATGGATTCTGCTGTACTACGCTATTATTTCTTTGTATTTCTTTGAATATTCAATAAATCGAAAACTGTTCCAAATGCAGTTACAGAAATTAAATCTCATGTGATACATGCCTCATATTTTAACACTGAACCTTTTATAAGAAATCAGATTGCGCTCAATTTAAGAAGGCAGCGCCTACGGACATCACTGTCATGGAATCGATAAAAGCTAAAATGGAATTGCCCTGATAGCTTTTGAGGTAGACCTCATCAAACAACGTGTGATTGCAATCTGTTAAAAACGCCGGTACACGAAACATCAGAACAGAAAAACCTTCACATATACGTTCACTGCGGGTGTATAGAATATAGATAGGCCTAAACGATTCTCTTCCGCCAAACTAAACAATGCAGGCCTATTTAATTAATGCCCTGTCCACGAAAGTCGATAACAGCAGTACAAATCGGGGCATTAGGGCACAGCAATTCTTACTGAATAACACCACGGTCAGAATCACAATAACGAAGACAGATGAGGCAGCAACTGTATGTCGGCAAACATTTACAAGGGCTTATAAACACGTATTCAAGTAACAGCAGTAATGAAACCACATCATCCGCTTGCCTTCCCCAACAAAATCAAATCCAGGCTAACAATATCCTTGGATTCAGTGTTCAATTTCGAACGTGTCTACCGCTCTAAGGCAATGAGCTTCTGCTACTCAAACAGCCTATATTCCCCCGTACATTACTTTTTTATATGTAGTTTATTTAGCAACGCTGTCAGTATCTAGCCCAGTGTTACCCAACCACGGTTCCGCAAAACATCGTCGGGGGTTCCACAAAAAGTCGTGGAATAAATAAATAAAAATTTTGAAATACCGCGAAAAATTCCAAATGTACTTCGAAATACTGCGGAAATTTCTGTCCGTCGATTAGCAATACTGCAGTAATCACCATGCGTTACCCATGCCTCTTAGGTTTGTTTTCGTTTTCATAGGTAGGGGCACCTCCATGGAAAAGAAAAAAAAAGGGGGGGGGGGGGGTTTGGAAGGGTGTCTTAGACCTAAAAAGAACTGGGGTGAAA
>Ga0123355_10017360_pt1 | contig 11370 bp, 10 predicted proteins | sample TergutEmb28metaG_3_FD_89872 | JGI IMG/M metagenome (GOLD analysis project Ga0123355, IMG submission 89872) | Embiratermes neotenicus P1 segment gut microbial communities from Petit-Saut dam, French Guiana - Emb289 P1 | ecosystem: Host-associated > Arthropoda: Insects > Digestive system > Gut ...
GTTCATTCCCACGCGCCTCCTGTTTTGTTTGATTTGGATTTCTTACACCCATAATCATCTTAACAGGGGGTTTTTTATTTCTCAAACTTCATTTTGGCTTAGTTACAGGAATGCTTTCATAATGAGAATATATCTCATCAGCAAAGATAAATCAATACTGTAGGCACACCCATGCCATTGCTCATTGTAAATTTATTATTATTGTTTAGTTTGGACGCTTATGCTAGACTGAGCCAACGGGAGCCAAGCGCTGCCCCCCTGCAACAGGTTAAGCTGACGGGGGCAGAGGCGTGTTCAAGACTATACTGATTGGAGACAAAATGAACCAGCACAATCTCAATGAATCCTCACAGCACAAGCGGAATTTTGTTTTGTTCACCATTGCAATTTTTGCTTCATTTGCAATCTTCGGCATTGCAGACAACATCAGAGGCACGGTAATCCCACGAATTCAGGCTGAGTTTCTGCTCTCAGAGCTTCACCTGGGTCTCATGCTTGCCATAAACTCTTCCGGCTATCTGATTGGCTGTCTGATTACTGCCAGCATCGCAAAGCGTATCGGAATAAAGTATTGCCACGTACTCGGGCTTCTGCTTATTGCTATAGCCGGGGTCTGTATCTTCTTTTCTCAAAGCTTCATTATGGTGGTTGCAAGCCTCTTTCTGCTCAATTTCGCTTTCGGAATCATGGAAATCGCCGTGGGCGTCATCGCTGCAAAAACTTTTACGGAAAATACCGGCACAATGATGAATCTGGCTCATTTCGCTTTTGGCGCCGGTGCCGTATTCGCCCCGCTTATTTCCACCAGCATTATGGCCGCACAATTTGGCGATCTTGTATCCAGCTGGCGTTATGTTTATTTAATTGCACTCAGTTTTGCACTGATTCCAATGATTCCTGTTTTGATTGGGCGCTTGCAAAAATCAGACAATGCAAAGAAGAAAACCGGCGTCATGCTCATGTTAAAAAAGCCATCGGTTTGGCTTGTATTGCTGGTCTTGTTTTTTGGTGTCACCGCCGAAAATGGCATTGCCTCATGGTTTGTAACCTATCTGGAATCAGCCTACGCATTTCCAAGCGACAGAGCCGCTACATTTCTCACGCTGTATTTCGTAGCCTTTACGGTTGCAAGGCTCATTATCGGCCCATTTATTGATAGGTTCGGGTTTATCAACTCTCTCATTGTCGCTACTGCTTTCTCCGGAGTCATGATTACACTAGGGGTCGTTTTTGGCGAGGGCGGTGCTCCGCTTATCATTCTGGCCGGAATAGGCATCGCGCCCATATTCCCGACGGTTATGGCCGTCATTGCCAAGCTTTTTTCAGATACCATTGAGCTTGCAATGACGGCAATCATGACGATGATTGGGATTATGACCATTCCCTCAAACCTCATGATTGGCGGCATCATCCGTCAAGCGCGGGTATCTTTCACCGCTTCGTACGGGCAGGATGGGGTTGCAATGGCTTTTTCTGCCGGGTTTTTGATTTTTGGCACAAGCTGTTTTATCGCATGTATATTTACGTTGGTATTGAGGCAAAGGCAAAAGAAAGCAGGAAAATTGGTATAATGCCGGCGGGACATCACTTGTGATGTACAGATGCTTGTGGTAGAATATCCCTCAACTAAAAGGAGTTGACATTTTGGATAACACAAAAACAAAGAAAACCCGGCAGATCATCATTTTGGCAGCGGCAATGTGTTCTTCCGTGCTGTGGGCCGCCAATCTTCCTGCAACCAGATTTATTTTACAGTTTTATAGCCCTTATTCGCTGGCTTTGTTCCGGTTTTTCGTTGCATCAGTATGCCTTGGCATTTTTGCTGCGGCAAAAAAGACTCCGCTGCCAAAAAAGAAAGATATCCCTATGCTTGCAGTTGCCGGCATAATCGGTGTCTTTTTATTTACTATTTTCCTTAACACCGGTGCGCGTACAGTTTATTCAGGCATTGCCAGCTTCATTGTCAACACATCGCCGGTTTTCGTTCTTATTTTCGCTCGCATTTTACTCAAAGAAACTGTAAAGCCCGCTTGTAAGATTGGGATTCTTATCAGCTTTGCGGGTCTTGTCGGCATGATGGTTAGCCAGGCCACAGAATTCTCGTTTAACATCGGCATTTTCCTGCTGCTGCTCGCTGCGATTTGCTACTCCCTCTATACCGTCATCTCCCGCGGGCTACTCAAAACATATACTGTTTTCGAAGTACTTACGTTTTCAATGATTCTGGGCACTATCGGATTTGTCATGTTCACACCCGACCTAATCAGGGATTTTTCTGGTGGGTTTCCCTGGTATACACATCTTATCGTTGTGATTATGGGCATCCTGCCGGGGGCGCTGGCGAACCTCACATGGCTGTACGCTCTTTCAAAAGCTGAGAAAACTGCGCATGTAACGGTATTTTTATATTTGACACCTTTTCTTGCAGCACTTCTGGGCTTTTTGTGGTTGGGCGAAACGCTTTCGGTCTGGGCTTTTTTGGGCGGGGCTGTAATCATCGGAGGCATGGTTATCACTAATACATTAGGCAAACGCTGATTAATATTGCAGATTTTTTCTTTGCAAGCAGATTTCATTCAAGCTTTACCCAAATGCCCAACAAAAAAATATTACAACTTTTTTCATTTTTGTGGCATTATTAAACAATATATTATATACTCTCTATCAGATTGGTATTGTGGGGGATTGTTGGCTTAAATCCGTAGCAGCGCCAGCCAACCCACGGGAAGGGTGACGGATGGAATCTATTAATCGTGATAACGAGGCCGGCCGCCGCGTACTGGCCAGTGTGGCAAATGCCATCGTAGGCAAGGACAGCGTTATTTTAAGAGTGTTTCTTGCTATTTTGGCTCGAGGACATGTGCTTATTGAGGACATACCGGGCGTGGGCAAAACAACGCTTGCCATTGCCTTTTCGAAAGCTTTGAATTTAAACTACAACCGCGTCCAATTCACTCCGGACGTGTTGCCGTCTGATGTCACGGGCTTTTCGATTATCGACAAAGACACCGGACAGATGGAATACACACCTGGTGCTGTGCTGTGCAATTTGTTTTTGGCCGATGAATTAAATCGTGCTACAAGCCGGACACAATCTGCTCTTTTGGAAGCGATGGAAGAAGGGCAGGTCACTGTCGATGGCTTTTCTTATAGGGTGCCTCAACCTTTCATGGTCATTGCAACCCAAAATCCTGTTGGTGCGGCAGGCACACAATTGCTGCCCGATTCGCAGATGGATCGCTTTATGGTGCGCTTATCTCTGGGATATCCTACACATGAGGACGAGCTCACTCTTTTGCAGCGCAAGCAGGGCAAAAATCTTCTCGAGCAAGTCGAGCCCATTCTGACCAGTGAAGAACTTGAAAACATGCGCTCAAATGTCGATCAAGTTCATGTTGATCAGACACTTTTGGATTATATCGTCAAGCTCATAGGCGCGACCAGAAACCACCCCGACTTGCTGCTTGGAGCAAGCCCCCGTGCTTCGATTGCTTTGACCGGAATTTCAAAGGCCTTGGCATTCCTGCAAGGCAGGGATTATGTTGTGCCAAAAGACATATCCCCCTTGTTTTCCGACACGCTGTCTCACAGGCTCATCCTCAGACCAGGAGCCGAAAACGAAAACATAACAACAGCGAAGATTCTGGATGGGATTTTGCAGTCTGTCCAGGCTCCGCGGGTTTAATCGCAAATGGCAATTCGGCGGATAATTTATGCATGTGTGCTGGCAGGATCGGCAGCTTTTTTCGTGTTATATCCTTTTTGGTTCTCATGGTATTTTTTTCTTCTGGTTTTGTTATTAGCGCCTTTTGACTTGCTGATTAGTCTGCCGGGTATGCTGACCAGACATGTTTCGCTGTCTTTGCCTAAAACTCTTGAAATGGGCGAGGGCGGTGTTGTTGTACTCACAACCCATCAAAAATCAGCATTTCCAGCAAGATGTGTCAAAATTTGGCTCAGAATCACTGGCGATAGCTTCACTGTTTGGCGGCGATTTATTTTAAACGCTGAAGAAGGTGAGCGATATGAGATAAAAATCGATACATCGCGCACTGGAATCACCGCCTTTGAATCCACTCGCAGCTGGACGGTCAGTCTGATTGGTTTATTTTGTTTGCCGTCAAACTTGTTAATCAGGGGCAGCGTACTTATCATGCCGCCACCACAAAAACCACCTCATACCGTTGCCCTTCCTCGCGGAATCATTCTCAAACCAAAACCGGGTGGAGGTTTTTCCGAGGACTATGATTTGAGGCCCTACCGTTTGGGCGACCCTATCCGTGCCGTACATTGGAAAGTTTCGGCAAAGTTTGATTCGCTCATCATCCGCGAGCCTCTGGTTCCACCCGCTCACAGCCGCCTGATTCATGCGGCTAAATGGAACAGCCCTTCAGAACGCGACAATGTTTTGAGCCGCCTAAGATGGGTTTCTGATTACCTGCTTAAATGGAACATGCCCTTTTACATCCGACTTGGCGAGGATGGTCCGATTGCCGAAATTGACAGCAACGCTGATTTGATGGAATATCTCCATTTGGTGCTGGATGGTGCCGCACATGAACTACGCGCACCATCGACCGTGCCTATACGTTTTGCCTGGGTTTTCAGGGTAGATGGCAATGATAAATAACAAAACCGATGGGAGTTCGACTCCCATCAGCTAAAGGACACTATATGAAAAACCTGCTCAATATTTTCGGGAATTTCATAATTATTTTTGCAGCCGTGGTATGCACCTTCGGCGCAATTATCAGTGCGTTTTCTTTTAGCGTTGATAGCACACTTGTGATTCTTATCTGGCTCGTCACAGCACTTGCAATTTCTCTTAATTTCTTGTTTTGGCGTGGTAAGGGTCTGCTTATTTTACTTATTCCGGCGCTCGTGCTGATTTTGGGGAGACTATCTGAAATACTCGATGGTGCCAGGTGGGTCATCAATTTCATATCTACCGAATACAACAGATGGCTTTTTGTCCCCATATTTTTTCCTGAGGCAGGGTATCATGACCATGACCTCACGCTCTTCTTCATGGTTGCGGGTATTCTCGTCTCTTTCTTGCTCGCGGTTGCTGTGTGTATGCGCCGCAGCACCGTTCTAACGATTTTGTTTACCGCTCCGATTGTATCTTTGACATTTGTGCTTGTTTTCAATATGGCTGACCCTAGATTTCTCTTGGGTTTGGTTGCCGTTTATTTGACCATGTTAATCAGTAGCGGCTTGTCACCTGACAACTTTACAAATAGAGTCATTGCTATGTTCCCGGCATTTTTGCTTACGGTCTTTATTATGAGCATAACACTTGCCATTGCACCACCCAGCGAGAGGGTACGCGGCGACTTGATTTCTTCAGTAGACCATGGAATCAGAACCATCGCTTCAAGGCTCGGCATTGCGAGAGTTAAAACCGGCGAAGGCTGGCCGGTCATGGTTGACAACCGCTGGGGTTTCAACATCGACAATGTCGGTATATCTGAGGCCGGCACACGCATAATACACGATATACCACTACTTGAAGTGACTGTAAACGAACCGGGGATATTCTACTTGCGTGGCTTTTCTATGCAATACTTTGACGGAAACACCTGGACAATAAATTCAGAGGCAGTCCCCGGAACCTCCGAGGATCCGCTGGCAAGAGGCATCCCTGCACTCATTATGCGTTTATATGGATGGCGCAATCACAATCAACCTCTGCATATGGCGCATATGACCATTTCTGTCACCGGGGATAACACCAGAAACACGGTATATACACCATACTTCAGTTTCCCTTTCAGACACTACTCAGATACTTATGATTTTGAATTTTTTAACCTTGATGAGAGCATCCTGCGGTTTCACGAAAGACTCTATGCGTATGATACTCAGCGTATAAATTTGACCCATTTTAATACAGTGGTCAATAGCCCCTATACTTATCTGCAAATACAAGACGCTACTGCGATAAGCCTGCGCAGATTCGCAGAAGATGTAGGCATTGACTCAAGCGCTTCACGCGAGGAAATAGCTTATCAAGTTGCGTATTTTATTACTCATTTCGGGCAATATACTTTAGCGCCGTTTATCATACCGCTTGATGAAGATTTCGTAATGTTTTTTCTGGAAACTTCCAGGCAGGGATATTGCATACACTATGCCACAGCAGCAACCATGATGCTTCGCGCACTCTCAGTCCCGGCACGGTTCACAACCGGTTTCGTTGTGTCGGTATCCCCTAATGAAGTCAACAGCCCCGTCGTTGTCACAGACAGGTATGCACATGCTTGGGTTGAGGTGTATTTTGACGACATCGGCTGGCTCCCACTTGAAGTTACTCCCGCTGCATCCGGTATCGGGCTCGGGGATGGCAGACCTGGGCCAGGAGGCATCGGGCCGTCTCTTCCTCCGGGTATAGATCTGGGTTATGACGACGACATGTTTCTGCCCGACTGGATGTGGGAAGCTGATTATGATGCCTTTACTCCGGCAGATGTATCCACTACACCTGCCGCCCCACCACCACTCGAAGGCTCTGCTCTGGTATTTCGCACAGTATGGATTGGACTTGCTGTAATTTTTGTAATCCTTATGCCTTTCGCACACCGGCTTATTGCGATAAAAATCCGGACAGGTCGTATCGCTCAGGAGGATACAAATGCCGCCGCAATTTTCATTTGGAGATATTTACTTTCCTTACGACGCTACAATCCCTCACAAAGTTTGACCGACGGTATTGAAGACATTGCCATGAAAGCCCGATATAGTCAGTACCGTATTTCCGAAGAAGAACGGGCAGCCATGGTAGCCTTCTCTGCAGCATATGCCGAAGTAATTTATTATTCAAAATCTCCGTTGATCCGATTTTGGATTAAGTTCATACGCGGACTGTAGCAGAGATACTCCGGTTGGCTCTAAATATGACTTTACAAATATATTTTAGACAATACCCCCTTTGTTTTGGAGTCCAAATAGTGTAAAATTCTATATACATTACGGCGAAAGAGAGGAATGGTCTTTATATGAATATAAAAAATATAGCTGTCATCGGCGCAGGCATGATGGGAAAAATGGTTGCATTCGTCTTTGCTTCAAAGTATGAAGTCGGGGTTTACGACATTGCCCCACAAAACCTCATCGAAAGCATACGTGAAGCTACAAAAGAGCTCATAACAGAGGCTGTACTTACTCCCGAAGATGTCGAGAAGCGTCTCTCGCGCATACAATTTACCACGAACATAAATGATAAGCTCATCGCTGACTCTGACCTCTTGATTGAAGCTGTTTTCGAAGACATGCAACTGAAACAGAAAATTTTTGCACAGCTTGAAGAAATATGCAGACCTGATTGCATTTTCTGTACAAACACCTCGGTCATGAGTCCTTCTGAAATCAGCAAAGACCTCAAATATCGTGAGCGCTTTGCCGCGACGCATTTCTGGAATCCCGCGCATCTTATCCCACTGGTTGAGGTTGTTATGTCTGATGCGACAAGCGAGGATGTCGCTCAGTTACTTATGGATATTCTTACTGAAGTTGGTAAAAAGCCGGTTTTGTGTAAAAAAGATGTCCCTGGCTTTGTCGCAAACCGGCTCCAGCACGCACTATGGCGTGAGGCGATTTATATGGTTGAAAATGGCATTGCCGATGCTAAGACCGTAGACGATGCCTGCAAGTATGGCCCTGGGCTGCGCTGGCCAGTGCTTGGCCCTATGGAGAATTCGGATTTAGTCGGCATCGAACTGACTCTGAGCATTCATGATTATGTACTCAAAGCGCTTGCTGACAACCACGAACCGTCTTATATGCTTCAGGAAATGATAGACAAAGGTGCGCTGGGTATGAAAACTGGAAAGGGTTGGCAAACATGGTCTCCCGAACAAATCGCTAAGCTTACAACCGGGCTTCGTGAGTATTTGGTAAAGTGCCAGAAGGAGTTTGATTTATGAACCAAAATTTTATCGACACAATGCAGATTAGAGATCTCATCGAGCGCTGGGCAGTGTACCGGGACGCATTACTATGGGACAAATTTCGGACTATATGGCACCCAGACGGCATAATGACCGCAACTTGGACACAAGGCCCTTTTGAAGATTTTATCAAAACAAACAGTGATGGTGTCAAAAAAGGTTTAAATATTCTGCACATCCTTGGCGGCAGCGCAATAGATGTTAACGCAGACCGCGCAACGTCCATGACAAAATTTATGATTTTACAACGCGCAGAAGTCGAAGGCGTTTTATGCGATGTCACCTGCATTGCCAGGCATTTTGACTTGTGGGAAAGGCGTGATGGAAAATGGGGGCTTTGCTACCGCGGCACAATCACCGATAAAGACCGCATAGACCCCGTAGACAACACCCAAAGCGTCAACCTTGACAAGTCATTGTTAGAGCAGTTTCCGTTAGAGTACAGACATCTTGCCTATCTGCAAACAAAGGCAGGTTATAATGTCAGCAAAGACTGCCCAAGGCTCAGTGGTGGGCCTGCATTGGATGCGCTTTACAAAAAAGGTGATGACTGGTTAAATGAAAAGCAGGTATAGAAATTTCTCCGCCCCCGGTCGTGTTGAGATTTGCGGAAACCATACCGATCATCAGCGAGGCCGAGTGCTTGCCGCAGCGGTGGGAATAGACATAACCGCAAATGCAAAAACAAACAACAGCAATACTGTCTCACTAAAAAACGACCTCTTCGGCATAAAAGACATCAGCCTTCTCAGTGCAGATATCCGCACCGAGAAGCAAGGCACACCCGGTGCACTGGTTCAGGGCGTTGCGGCTTGGCTTATACGCAAAGGATATTCCATAGGCGGTTTTGACGCAACCGTTTCCTCAAAGATACCGGTTGGAGCAGGACTTTCAAGCTCAGCTGCTTTTGCAGTGCTGATGGGCAATATCTTCAAGGGTCTGTATGGGCTGAATCTTTCACCAATGGAAATTGCCCAAGCGGGACAATTTGCCGAAAATGTTTATTTCGGCAAACCCAGCGGACTGATGGATCAGGCTGCATCCAGCTTTGGCGGTCTCAATATTTTTGATTTTGAGGATCCGCTAAATCCTATAGTCACTCCGATTCACGCTAATTTGAGTGGTTATTCAATGTGTGTAGTTGATACCGGTGGGTCACATGCCGACCTCACAGCTGACTATACCGCATGTACATTAGAAATGAACGCCGTTGCAGCATCTTTTGGTAAAGAGTTTTTGCGAGAAGTAGACGAAAACGCATTCTTTGATTCTATCGGAAGCCTGCGGCACTTGGGCGATAGAGCAATATTGCGTGCGATTCACTTTTTTGACGAAAACACCCGCGTGCTCAAACAGGCCGCGGCACTTGAAAATGGCGATATTCAGACTTTTCTTGAGTTGGTCATAGCGTCGGGAATTTCGTCACTTGCTTATTTACAAAATGTATATAGCCCGTCAAGTCCGCAGGAGCAAGGATTGACGCTTGCACTCTCTATGTCAGAAAAAATCCTATGCGGAAAAGGTGCATGGCGAGTGCATGGCGGCGGGTTTGCCGGCACAATTCTTGCATTTATTCCGGATGATTTGAAAGTGTTCTATCACCAGCAGATGAGCAGGGTGTTTGGCTCTGATTACATTTATTTTCTCGATGTCAAGCCAGAAGGGGGACGTGAGTTATCATGACTATTTTTGTAACCGGCGGTGCGGGATACATCGGAACCCATGTTATCCTTCAGCTAATTGAGCAAGGATATGATGTTGTTGCTGCCGACAACTTTGCAAATAGCAAACCGGAGGCAATCGCACGCGTCAAGGCGCTATGCGGATATGATTTTCCATTTTATGAAATGGATGTGCGAGACTGTAATCGTTTGTCTGATATTTTCACGGCGCACCACATCGAATGCGTAATACATTTAGCGGGGCTGAAAGCTGTTGGAGAATCAATCAGCAAACCTCTGGAATATTATACAAACAATCTCGATTCAACAATTGAAATCCTAAGTGCCATGAAAAGATACGGTATCCGTAAATTTATTTTCTCGTCTAGTGCAACGGTTTACAGCGGCGAAAATGACATGCCCTTGACCGAAGATTCTCACACCGGATCATGTGCTAACCCGTACGGATGGTCAAAATTCATGTGTGAGCAAATCATAAGCGACTTTACTCATGCCAATAATGGATTCTCTGCAGTGCTGCTACGGTATTTCAACCCTATCGGTGCACACGAAAGCGGCAAAATAGGTGAAGATCCGCAGGATATCCCCAACAATCTCATGCCTTTTATTGCCCAAACGACCGTCGGGCGGCTGCCATTTCTCAACATTTACGGCAATGATTACAACACCTCCGACGGAACCGGAGTAAGAGACTATATCCATGTAACCGATCTTGCAGCTGGGCATGTTTCAGCGATAAAACACTTGGACACTCATGATGGTATAGGCATATACAACCTCGGCACAGGCGTTGGTGTCAGTGTACTTGAACTTGTTTCGGCCTTTGAAGACGCAAGTGGTGTCGGCATTAAAAAGAAGATTGCTGCAAGGCGGCCGGGAGACTTAGCTATATGCTATACTTCAACAACAAAAGCCAAGATAGAGCTTGGCTGGGAAGCAAAAAAATCCATACGCGACTGCTGCATAGATACATGGCGCTGGCAAAAAAATAATCCACATGGATATGAAACATAAAAAATATTAGGAAAAGAGGTTTTAGCTATGCCACTAGTCAAAATCGAAATCTTTAGAGGTCAGTCAGCAGAGTACAAAAGCAAACTCATTACCTCGGTCACACAAGGGCTCGATGCTTCTCTGTCAGTGCCAAGCGATAAACTGACGCAGAGAATCTATGAGCTGGATAAGGAGCACTTTATAACTCCGCCCGGAAAGAGCGACAAGTTTACAGTGATTGAGATCATCATGTTCCCGGGGCGCGATGATGTGCTAAAAAAATCTGCAATCTCCGAAATAACTCGCTTATTGGGTGATAGTCCAGGAATCCCGCCAAATGACGTGTATATTATCATGGAGGAGCGAACAAAAGAGAATTGGGGCTCCGGTGGCTTGCAAGGCACTGAGTTTGCGAAGTAGCGGCACATACTCCTGCACTTGGTATGCTGGGGTCTGAGCTTTGGTGTGAGGGGGTGTTACTAATGATTTTGTTGTTTCGCTCGGAACGGGTCTCGTCGCCCTACACTTCGCGAAACAAAAAAACATCAGCTGCACCCATAGGAATATATATGGTTGCACCAGTGGCAGTGAAATCTTGTGTCATGGTTATAGTCGCTTGCTCTGTTATGCCTTGATTCATGAGATGCTGTATCGCATACTGCAATTGCTCATGACTTGAAACTTCAAAGATGCTGTCTTGCGGTGGCGTTTCAAAGTCTAATTCTGTATCTACTGCATCTGCCGTA
>Ga0123355_10017361_pt1 | contig 11370 bp, 8 predicted proteins | sample TergutEmb28metaG_3_FD_89872 | JGI IMG/M metagenome (GOLD analysis project Ga0123355, IMG submission 89872) | Embiratermes neotenicus P1 segment gut microbial communities from Petit-Saut dam, French Guiana - Emb289 P1 | ecosystem: Host-associated > Arthropoda: Insects > Digestive system > Gut ...
ACCGCCATAGCCACACTGAAACGGAACGCCAACACACACCGAACCAGATACCACCCATGAAATAACAACCAGTTAGTCGCAGACTCCTGAAGATGGTCGTATTAACGGCCGAAACATGTTGAGTAATGAGTAATAAATGAGTATTGAATATATAATAAAATAAGTGGCATCAAGTTGGTTTCTCTTTACTCAACTATAAAGATGATGCACGGTCCAATAAACATAAGATTAACCAAAAACTTGTTTATATAATTGGTAATAAAATGTAAACAAACCCTTACGTAGTTAGTTTTACAGGTTTACGCTGAAAACATTAACTTTCAATTAGAATTTAGCAAGAACAAAAATTATCATGAGAAGACTGCCTACTGGTACGTACACTGTCACTTCCATCGTACTGAAACAACTTAAGCAGCACATCAACGGCGTCACTTCGTTCAGGCTTTCTAAATCGCTTTATTCTCGATCCGTTCAAACGCATTAATAATTTGGTTCTGTCTTCCCAAATCCTTCGGACGGTAGAGTTCATAAGACCAAATTTCCGACACACGTCAGAATTCCTTTTCTACATCTTCTGTTTCTTGTATCACTTTACTAGTCTCCTGCTATGTGCAGGAGTAGGGATGTAGAGGGGAATTTTACACACAAAGAAATTACCGTTACTGTTGTCATTGTCGAGGCCTGGAATTTATGTAGCTAAATGGAAAGGGACGAGGAGATGGCCACATTATCAGAATGGTTTAATTCTTGGAAAATTGGCAATGTCGTAATATCCGAGGGTGGAACTCGTACGGATGTCGTACTAAGCAAGGCAAAAAATCATGTGACACTGGGGAATTAGTCGGTACCACAGAATGTAAAACGTTACAGCCGAGGTGTCGCACAACCCGAGGTCGTTATAACCGAGTTCAACTGTATTTTTAACTAAACATGACATTTGTGCCTACTCCCTGAAGCTGGTTACGTATGTTAGCCGAAACATGGAGTAATTTGTATACAGTATAAACTGCGAAATAAGTGGGAATATATCTTATATGTATATTAGTCATTGCACGGAATATGTATAATATTAAGCACGTTAAATATTTTTGACAATAACTTTGTAAATAGGATCTTCGTGGAATAAAATAGTCTACTCACCCAAAAATCGCAATTGCAAATACATTTGCATCAATAATGTAAAGAGCATACAACGTCACACAACACGCCACAGCAACTAAATTTGTTACAACAGGAAATACAAGCACATCACTGGGAATTGACAAACAGGAAACTCTATCAGCTAGATCTGTGCCAGTTATCCTTCAGTTTTTGTTTCCTCCTTCCTCGTCCAGACTAAATTCCTTCATAATTCGCTGTAACTCGCTGTACCTCCTATTCCCCTCGGATAAAAATGACTTAAAAATTTTGTGGTCGCCAATAAATTATTCACCCAGTTTGACTGAGAAGTACGTCAATCTCATAGCGAGGCACATTACGTATCACGAAGAAAACAATACCTAAGCGTGATATCAGGGGTCTTCGCTCATTCCGAATAGCGAAGGCAACAAGAGTAACTGAATTATTATTAAGGTATTTAAAAAAGATTGTACTTGCGTAACTAAGACACGGAAAATAATGGGTGGATTGTGAGAAGTGCGCAATGAAGAGCTAACTACCTACCTAACCATATGAAGGAGGGACCTTCTTGAGAAGCTAAAAAGTCCTCAGCTAATCAAGAAATTCCTTGCATTTTATGGAACCAGGAAGTTCATTACCGCATTCACAAGAGCCCGACACCTGTCCCTGTCCTGAGCGAGATCAATCCAGTTGAAGCCCACAACCCACAGCTTCCATCTCCCATCAATGCCTATGTTTTCCAAGTGGTCTCGTTCCCTCAGGTTTCCCCACCAAAACTTTGTATGCACATCTCCTCTCCCCCATACACGCTACATTCCCGCCCACATAACTCTTTTCGATTGTATCACCCGAATAATATGTGATGAGAAGTACGGATCATAATGCTCCTTGTTATGTAATAAACAGCTCCAGACGTTACATTTTTTACCAGTTATTAGCGCGTTCAAACGAATGAGAATGAGACAAGGAGGGGGCATGTACAGATCATGTAAGGAAGAGAAAAAAATGGGCAAAATTGAGTTGGAAACCTAAAGGCAATTGACCACTTGGGAAAATTAGGCGTACATGAAAGGGTATTAAATAGATGTTGTACAACATGAAAAAACTTTTGACCTGCTGAGAGACTTTCCCCCTTCTTACGAACTCTGCTTGAAGTGGTTAATTCATTTGTAACCGGTACATGCTGATAACGCCTTTTTATAAACAATATACCAGGCATCAGAAACCCAGACCATCAGACACTGCATAAGACAAAATAACGCGTATAAATAAAAGTCAGATTCAGTAAGACATGGGCTACACGTAAATACATTTCCCAGTCAGTTACCTTGATTTGATGCTGATGACCGTTGCCACGTGTTGCAGCACTCATCGTCACAAGTTAACATAGTATCGGGTTCAATGGGAACACAGCCAAATAATTCACGGGGTAGCATCAATACATTTCCGTTCACGATAATATAATTGCCGCACAGTAATACAAACTGAAAACAAACGACTGCCATTTTGAAATTAACATCGTTGCGTCCGAACTTCGCGCACAGCACCAGAGATATGTGTCGTGTTAAAATTTCGTTCTCTTGTCACTGATAACACTACCACACAGGTCTATGACCAGAGATCGAATTCCATTGACGCAACATGTTATTAGGATGCATAAGTAAAGTTGTCACGGTGCACGACATGCAGATTTATGGGGATGTCCTGACATGGGCTGAATGAAAAGCATTCCTAACCTCGACACTCCAGAAGGCGAGTGCTCAGCTTCACGCCCCGGCCGCTTTATCCCCAAGGAACGACGTCTCAATACCCATTAATGGGAAAGAGAGTCTCAAATCCAAAAGTCATCCAAGATTATCTCTACATCAACCGTGATGGTTATCTCCAGGCCCCTCAACTCTAGTCCATCAACTTCTTCAGCTCTGGAGACTCCCAATCCACAGTCTCCTGGTTCTCCAGCATTTCTAGCAGAAACAGAAGAGACTCCAGCAAAAACAGAAAGAGATCGTGACACTCTCAAACCAGCAGATGAAGGAGATATCCAAATTGAATACTCCTCTAATTGTACAGCCCAAATATAGGAGCAGTAACTAAAAAAGTACCATTAAGAACCTGGGTTGGTATAGTTACAGTCTGACAGTCTGGTACCTGTCCTGTCCCATAGGTACCAGATTAAATGAGTTATACTGTTTTACTGACAAACAAAAGAGTGAGAAGGTAAGCTAGTTTGAACTACTTGTACAAAATAACAAGGCAAACAATAATACCACACAGCAAATAACTGGGCTTGAATATACACAAGAACGAAACTCTTTTCTTGGGAGACTATAAACAGTGTGAAACCTGCTCAAATACTGTCGAGTATCCTAGTATTATTACCTCCATTAACAGTAGGCCAACAACTTTGTTCTCTGCTACATTACCAATTTTATGGGCAGGATATGTGATAATGACAAATTCACGTACTCTTACCTTACATAATTATACTGGAAAAGCAAGCATGCTTACAGTTTGGTGGGTTAATTGCTGGTCCAAAAAAGAAATCCCCATCCTTACCAAAAGCTCATATTACATGAAAGTAAGACATAAAGACTGATTTCTTGGTGTGTAAAATCTACATTTGTTTCTGTATTCAAATTCCCAAACTACTGGAGATAGTGTTGTTTAAAGGTCATGTTACTTACTTACCTTACTATTTACTTACAAAGACAGTAAAACTCAGACTGTAGTGGGCCTGCTGCATCAGTGCCATTGGTAGAATGATGACTTGCAAGAGAAAATACGAACACTCTAACAAAAACATACTGAATGCCTCTTAATCCACCACAATTCAGCATGGTTTGTCTTAACAGTGAACTTTGGCCCCTTTAATCAGAAAACAGCCATACGAGATGTGGCATGGCCACATGACTTCCAGTAAGGGCAAAGAACTGATCTGTATAGATTTATGTGGGTAGTGGCTGTCATGTGTATGGATTATGTTCACTTTCCCATTACATTGCAATATTCTATATGATTTCCTACAGTGTGCCTAAGTGTATGTGTGTGTGTATATATATATGTAATGCACATACAGAAAGAATACTTTCTGGTGCATTGCACACACACTGTTCCTTCAAAGTCTTTTCCCCAAGTCATCGCAAGTCTTTTATATTTGAAAAATTATGTTGGAAATACTGTGAAAATCCACTTCTGAAATAATGTCTTCAACATATTTTAGTAATACCACATGGTTTAGAGTATCTAGTAAATGGCAATACATGAGCATCAGTCTGGCAGTGTGAGATGCATCCAGTATCTAATTCAGTCACTCTCAGCCTCAAGACTACTCATGACGTGCCCTGCTTTAAACTTTGTTATTGGTACTACCCAACTGATGAACACATATCAATCTGCAAAATTTACAGAACATTTATTCTAAACACAATGAAGGAAATTTTACATTATCTCTCATATTTTCATTTTGGAAATAATTAATATATTCACATGGTCTTCATACAGTTATTGTTCAGACGTTGCTGTAAAATTACAGAGCTGCTTTATGTTTTTAGTTCCAGAAGTAATTAAGAATCTCTACTAGAGAAATGTTAGAACAATTTTTGAAAGCAAAAGGCATCCTATAACAGACACCGTACACTGAATATAAATTCTAAATAATCGAAGAGGTATATTACCTGTAATAAATCTGAAAGAGTGAAGAGGTCAAACTCTTTATAAATGTTTATATACAAAAAAATTAACATAATCATTCATCCTACTGCTAAAAACAGAGTGGACAAATTAAATGATAGTTACATTACAGAACATCTACATCACCATTTGGTTCTTCAGGAGACTGGGGGTCTGTGGTTACAATATTTCCATGAAGAGATCGGAACAGGTGACAGTTATACTATACAAACACTACCACATGCAGTAAGGGACTGTCTGGATTGTTCTTAGTATAAAAATATCCAAATATCAGAAATAATTAAAGCTATGCAAATAATTTCAACATATATGGATTTAGTCCATCACATAGTAAATGTAGGTATTCAAACATCTTTTTAAAAAAATTTTTACAGACCGAAAAAATATCTACAGCTAATGATTCTTTAGAAAAGCAATTCCATATAACTGAAATAAATACAAAGTATACATACAACATTATTTCCCATAAAACTGCCACAATTGCCTTACTCCACATGGTGCGCTTTATGCAATCTAGACTGTTCCTGACATCATCCCACTTCCATGCCATGAAAAGAATTTAACATCACAAATGGTCCGTATTAAAGTTGGTAGTCTTGACAGACACCTGTGTGTGCATGCAATAATCATAAATGTAAAGCACTAATGTCAGAACCAAATGCAATTACTGCACATTTATAGAAAATCATCCAATTTACAAATGAACTTCTTTAACCTTCTAACTGCTGCTTCTAGAATGAAACTATTTTAAACAAATTTCTTAATGGCTTTCACCAGTCTCTCCCACACGTACAATGAAAGACGTTGGTCATTGGATCACAACACATGGTCATGCACAGCTGTGCACAGTTCTTGTTCTCATTGGGTGAACATTTGAGTAGTGGTGGTGGTGTTGGTGGTGGTGGTGGTGGTGGTGATACAGTTATCATCTCAGTTCTTCAATATGGCAACAATGTGCTGTCTAGGCAAAAAACTAACCATGAATTTAGAAACACACATCACTGTCCCCTAGTAATTCTATCGTGTGACAGTTATTTAATACATGTTATTTACCATTATTATTAATATTAATTATTATTATTGACTTGGCACAAGTGAAACTTATTTATTTAGAAAAAGCTAGCTATTTGTGTGTTTGAAAGGTTGCAATGAGTGATCCCCCTACACCAGACCGCCACAGTCCAAAATGTGGGGAACATAGTAGAGTTCTTTCTCTCATAATAAACAGCATTTTTGATACTACTAACAAGACTAGAAAAAATAACGATAAAAGGCCAGCTAAAGTATTAATAAAGCAAAACGAAAAACTCGGAACAAAAATATTGCACTGAGAGTCAACACTGGGAAAATAGTCCCTGTTTAGTAAAAATGGCATGATATGGGAACTAAAAAATCCTATAACTGTGTGATGTTTGAAGAGTCAACAATGTGAAAATAAAGTTAAAGACACAGACATCCATCTTGAGAGGTTATGCTGTTTCACACTGGTTCTACTGCTTTTTTGTTTGTTCTTGTCTATAATAAAATAACTTGACTACCAAATGCTTTTGTGATACAAACAAATGGCAGAGTCATATGGCAGTACACAAAATGGACTTCAATAACTGTTAACATTTCCTTGAATTACAAGCCTGGAGCAGCTCCTACCTACTATTAAAGATAAAACATTTTATATGTTGTCTAATTAATATGATTATATGTATGTGTTGACTCAGCACATGTTGCAACAGTATGGATTAACAGAATCTATCAACTTTTCTCTGTGAAACAACTGGAGATACTGTATTGGGGATGTACTCTATGGTACTGCACATCTTATGCATATGGGTAGCGTGGTACTTCAATGTGAAACCAATTTATATTCTCACACAAATAAAAACAAGTAGTAGTTAAAATAATGTACACATACACACTCACACACTTGCACACTCACTCACTCCATCCCTCCCTCCCTCACCCACAACGACACAGCTACAACCCACCAACCTTCACACTGCAATGCCATGGCAGTATGCATAATCACATCCTACAGTCGCAGATGTGACAAATTCCATTATGTTTACAATACATTTACTATGCTCCCCAAGTTTACAGACCAAATCATTATGTTATCACTATGTTCAAAACACATTATTTTTCCTGTTATATTAAGGTTCAATTCTCAAAAAAGTGCTAGATGTTTGGGGGCTACAGCCTACCCGTTCACTGACTAGCTAGCGAAGATGACCATAACAATTTGCTCCCACAGCTGCACATAAACCCCAGCTCTAGGCAACCATCCAAAGAATGGAATCTCGTAACACTATAGGCTCCGTACCATCACAACAATATTTCAGTAAAACACACAAATGCAATGCACATTATTCCTGACTTTAAAAACTGCAGTAGGCCATCTCATACTTTACACAACCTATGTCATCATATTTTCTGCAATTAATTTCCTTGTGACCTTCTCCTGGTTACTCTGCCACCAAGTAGGAGGCCAAGTGACTCCATTGCATTGTGGCCTGGTCAGTAGAACACAAACTGTCCTAACCTGCAGTCAGGTTGTGAGTGCTACTGGTTGTGCCATGTACCAAAAGCATGTTGGCACCACGGTTAATATGCCGTCCATAACCAGGCCTGGTCTCACATGTTGTAGGCAACATAGATGGGATCAAGTTGGTCTGCCAGGAAACCATCACGAAGATGCATGCGCTGCTTCTCACCACGTGAGTTGATTGGCACTACACCTGGATCCACAACAACAACTACACCCACAATCAGATGATGTTCCTCCAGAACCGTGTTGGTGACAAGAGGAACAAGATCCAGTGCTTCATTCTCGTTGCCATCTAATTCTACAACCACCACAAGCAGGTTTGTCCAGGTGAACACAGCACTGGAAATTGACACAAAGCATAACCTTATGAACCTCTGCAACTTTTATACTTTAAACAAGGGGTGCACAAATCCTAGGCAATATGTTGCCTGGGTGACTATATTTTGTATGGTGGTGCCTAATAGTAGTGTGGCCCTCAGTACAAAACTTGCTTCATGTCACCTTTCTGGTGCCTACAATTTTGAAACAGTTAGGCATTTTTGGAAAATTTATGTACGTCTGTTTTAAACATGTTTTACAGAATGAATATTCAACAAATACAAGGAATGAATGTGTGTAGTATAACAGTTTGGTGTGATCAGCTTTGCATCAATAAATTGGCATGTGTAATGAATGAAAATATGTCCAGTTAGGTATGCAAAATGACATATTCAGAAAACGCGTTCTCTCACAGTGTATACTCTTCTGGTCTCGTCTTTACTTTGACATTGTGTGCTGTACATCACTCACCATTCAGCAATCTTCTTATGGCAACGCATGACACTGTTCTCAATGTCAATAGGATGATAACGCATGCCTCGTAGCATTACAGTCTCGTCTAGGGCACCCACCACGAACACAGCATCATGCAACTCTGAAACACATAGAGAAACTGTTGTAGACTACTGCCAACTTTTTGAAAAACAAGTTCCAACTCATTTGCAGTAAGTCAAAGCCTCCAAGTTCAACCTTCACAGTATTGCTGCTCTCACATTTCTGCAACTTTTAAATATGACAGAATTAAATTTAAAATAATCAGTTCTCTTTATGTGTACTAATGAGTTTATGCAGTGTACAAGTTAAATGTAGTATACCGTGTTAACACAGCTTAACACAGCTATATAACAGAAACATTTAATGGGGAAGAAAAATGATCTAAGTAGGCGTCTGAAGAATGGAAATGCAAGAAAGCAAATCGGATGCAGTATATTCTCAAGCGTGTCTGTCTGTCAAAAGTGGAACACAGTCAAAACAATGCTAGGTACACAAGTTACATATTAGTTCATTAGTGTTTTAATGAGGGGTGACACAGGTTAAACCTACTGTTGCAACATTCAGTTACAGTCCAATGTCTGCCAATTCCCATACATTGCAAAACTTACCTTCAACCCACATCAAAGAATGAGTTTCTCTTTTTTCCCACAACATTCAGTTCTACTCCTTGCATCACAGAAATGCACCCTTTCTGACTGTACAGCATAGTCATTTAATTAGAAGAATTTTAAGTTGCATGTTTCAGGAATTTTTGTTGGATTTTACAGTGTGTGTCATTGTTTCAACAATACAATCTTCAAAGTACATAAAGAGTGACAATATCTTCTATGTGTTAGAATTGTTTGTAATGATATAGTGCTCAGCACCAGAAAATCTAAGTATATTTGAGATTTATGTCTCATAGGATTCACAGAATAAACAGTGACTAAGCTGACTGATTTTTACAATGGATAAGCATTGTGTTCTCTGTTAGGTAGGAAGTGAATTTCTCTATAACCTTCATCATGTATTAATGCTTCAAAGGGTTAAACTTTCATATTTGCTCATGCTAATGCAACAGTTTTTAGGCATAGAATATAACCTTATAAGCAACCATTAGAAAATTTAGCCACAGAAGATTCATTTCATACAGAGCTTGTTATATGTTTAAGAATTTTTCTAGTAGATTGGCGGAAAGGTACTTCCTAAGGGTAGGGCTCATTCTTTCCATCTGTTTCTGTATTTTTGACCCCAAGAAATTATTTTGTAACATTTTGACTATAAAGACCATAAATTCATACTATCAGCGCACCCTGGATACAGTTACTTTAGGTCTAAAGCAAAATTAATAAAACACAAATCATAATACACCATGTATAAGATACAAGTCTGAAGCCACTTTCTTCATTTACCTCACCTGCGTTTTCCACCTCGGGGCTCTAGTTACAGAATTCATCAGTGTGCATTAAGTCAACGCACATTTTATCTACAATAACAAAATCTTGAAAACTACACTTGATATTCAAACCTTCCTGCATCATCTCTTATATACACTTCAGTCAGTAAAAAATGAATTACAAAAATGTGGAACTGGAAATGAGCAGCTGACAGGTCATGTGCAACTAACAAAGTGGTCTGCAGTCAATTTTTGACTATCGTACCATTTGACTTTCAAAAAATGAATGATTGCAAAATCCTTAAAATGTATTAAACATAAATTTTTTTTTATAAATATCTGATAAAAATGGACATTTGAAAGCAGGCAAAGTTTCTTAATGTGAAAATTTATACACAAGAGAAAATTTAAAATTATGTTTATGGGAACTTCTTATTTTGGAAACACCATACTCTACAGTTGCGCCAATATAGAAAACTGGTAGAAAGGCCAAATCACCTCACATTAACATTCTCTACACACAGATAAATATTTTCCACTCACTGTAACTGATTGAATGGATGCAGGTATGCCTCTGCGTGGCTTATTCATTCAACATCTAATGTTGCACTGCTTTTGGAAGACTATAATTCTAGAAACTGCAAAATTACTTTATTCTGTTCAACACAGCAAAAAATTGAGAGTCAACACATATAAATCTGACATTCAGGTGACCATGCATCATGATAAATTCTTATAATAAAACCAACTAGATGCACAAATTTCTCAAATTTATTTTTGGAATAAAACTACATGTTTCAGAATAGTTCCTCTGTCCATCATCAGGAGTTTTTCACTGTACACACAGCAATGGTATATGTCATATGGAATTGGTTTTGCTCTGCTGCCCACCAGCAGCAGAACAAAACCAATTCCATCCTGATCCTGCTCACAAGCTGTCAGCAAACCTGTATGACGTATACCATTGCTGTGTGTATAGTGAAAAACTGATGATGGAAAGAGGAACTATTCTGAAACATGTAGAGTTTTATTCCAAAAACAAATTTGAGAAATTAGTCCATCTAGTTGGTTTTATTATAAGAACATATAAATCTGTTCTGCTGCATTGCATGGAAGTATAGATGGGGTTATTATTTTATCAGAACTACATCACTCTGTCATTTCCTGCCAGAACTGCAAAGCATGTGTCACCAGGCCACCCAGCTGCTACAGTTATATGATGAGTGAACTGACACATAGTGACAAACAATACTGATCAGAGAAAATAATGACCCTCTAGTAGACAATACACATGCAGGTAGTTATTTGTTTCAACACACTGTGTGCAGTATTTGAACCTTGATAATATTTTAATTTGGATACGTGAAGTGCATTTAGTGTTCATAATGGAATGTAACTTTGTTTCTACGAATACACAGCAAGTCCATACAGATCAGTTCGGTATAATCACGCCCAAAAGTTATAACCCAAAACCAACACACCGATCCAAGTGGTAACTTGATACACATACATGAAGGTGATATGTGTGACATACAAAGATAAAAGAAGTAAACCCTTATGCCACTCTGTTAATTGAAGCGTATGCAGTAATAAGACTGAGGCTCAAATGTAATGTCATAAGTCCTCTTGAAATATGAGTGGTAAATAAACATGAATATTATGCTTACTGGACCGTGCATCATCTTGATAGTTGAATAAAGAGAGACCAACTTGATGCCACTTGCTTTATTATTTCTTTATATAATGCTCAACATGTTTTGGATGTTAATACATCCATCCTCAGGAGCTTGCGACTTATTTGTTGAGTTATTTCATGGGTTGTATTGCTCTG
>Ga0123355_10017362_pt1 | contig 11370 bp, 12 predicted proteins | sample TergutEmb28metaG_3_FD_89872 | JGI IMG/M metagenome (GOLD analysis project Ga0123355, IMG submission 89872) | Embiratermes neotenicus P1 segment gut microbial communities from Petit-Saut dam, French Guiana - Emb289 P1 | ecosystem: Host-associated > Arthropoda: Insects > Digestive system > Gut ...
AGGCGTTGGCGTACCGGCATGTGACGCGGGCGCAGGACCTCAGCGTGGTGGTGGGGTACGCCGGGACCGGCAAGAGCACGATGCTGGGCGAGGCGCGCGCCGCGTGGGAGGCCGAGGGCTACCGGGTCCGCGGCGCGGCGCTGTCGGGGATCGCGGCGCAGCAGCTGGAGGCAGGCGCCGGCATCGCCAGCCGGACGGTGCACAGCCTCTTGTTCCAGTGGGAGCAGGGGCGGGAGACGCTGAGCACGCGCGACGTGCTGGTGGTGGACGAGGCCGGGATGACCGGCTCGCGGCAGATGGAACGCCTGCTGTCAGCGGCGCAGTCGGCCGGCGCCAAGGTGGTGCTGGTGGGCGATCCGGAGCAGCTGCAGGCGATCGAGGCGGGGGCGGCGTTCCGGGCGATCGCCGAGCGGGTCGGTGCCGTCGAGATCACCGAGGTGCGGCGGCAGCACGACGAGTGGCAGCAGGACGCGACGCGCGAGCTGGCGACCAAACAGACCGAGGCGGCGCTGGCGCGGTACGAGCGGGCCGGGATGGTGCACGGGCACGCCCGGCTCAGCGAGGCCAAGGACGCGATGGTCACCGGGTGGGATGCGGCGCGGCGGGAGAGGCCAGAGGCGCGGCAGATCATGCTGGCGTACCGGCGCGACGATGTGCGCGACCTGAATCTCAGGGCCCGCGCGGTGCGCCAGGCGGCGGGCGAGCTGGGTACGGACTGGCAGGTCGCGACGGAGCGGGGGGCGCGCGCGTTCGCTGTGGGCGAGCGGGTGTATTTCCTGCGGAACGAGCGGGGCCTCGGGGTGAAGAACGGCACGCTCGGCACCGTGGAGCGCATCGAGGGGCATGTGCCCGGCCGGGGCGAGCGGCTGGTGGTGCGGGTGGACGATGGGCCGGTGGTTGGCTTCGACGTGAAGGACTACGCGCAGATCGACCACGGCTACGCGGCGACGGTGCACAAGAGCCAGGGTGTGACGGTGGACCGGTCGCATGTGCTGGCGACCAGCCACATGGACCGGCACGCGGCCTATGTCGGGCTGACGCGGCACCGCGAGCGGGTGGATGTGCACTGGAGCGCGGACGAGCTGGGCAACCGCGAGCGGCTGGTGCGCGCGCTCGGCCGCGAGCGGTTGAAGGACACCAGCCTCGACTACGGAGAGGGGGCGGAGCGGGCCTATGCCGAGCGGCGCGGCCTGGTTCCCGAGAGCGAAATCGTCCTGCGCGAGCGCCAGGCAAAACCGCCGGCGCAGAGGTGGTTGGTTCCGCCCTATGTCAGTCACGACGGGCGCGACAGCCAGGGACGCGGCCTAGATCCGACCAGCATTGCCCGGGTTGTCGCCGCGGATGCGCGGGTGAAAGAGGCCAAAGCCGAGCCCTGGCACTATCTGGAGCGGGCTTATCGGAATCCCTACGCGGCCCACGAGAGGATGGAAGACCTGATCCGAACGGAGGGCTTGGACGCCGCGGCGCGGCGGATCGCGTCCGAGCCTGGGTTTCTCGGCCGTCTGCGCGGTCGGAGCGGGATGCTCGCCGGTCACATGGCGCAGCTCGACCGGGCCGGCGCGCTCTCGGCCGCGCGGTCGGTCGGCGACAGCCTGAGCCGCATTGTCGAGGCGCAGCAGCGGGCCGAGCAGGAATACCGCGCGAGCGTCACGGCGCAGCTCGACCGGGACAAGGGGGGGGTGCCGAAGCTGTCGGCCGAGGCGGCTTCAGTGCTGGAGGCGGTGCACGCCGCCGCGGGCATAGGGACGCACGCCAGGGAACGCACGTACTGGGAGGAGCTGCAGTCGCGGGCGGACACGCGCAACCGCCCGGCCATCGTGAAGGCCTGGGAGGAGGGACTGCGGAATCCAGCCGTTGCAGCGGAGATCGAGCAGTTCGAACAGGCTGCGCGGCAACGGCTGGGCGAGGAGGGTGTCGCGGCGGCGCTGGGGAGTGCGTACAGGGGAGGGGATTTTTCCGTGCCGGGGGTGGAGCCGGAACACATGCCCGCGCTTCGCCAGGTGGCGCGTGGTCTGGCCGCTGCGCAGCGCGGGCGCACCGATCACGACACGCAGCGCCAGCTGGAGGCTTTCCGGCAGAGGGAAAGCGAGCAGGAGCGCGCTCAGCATCGCCGCGGGTCCGGTTTGGGGAGATGAATCAACATAACGGCAGCGGCAGCGCGCCATGCGATGGGAGCGGGGCACACCCGCCATGCGGCGGATGCCGGACCTCCATCGAGCGGATGTCGGCAGGTCTCCTACACACCAATGCATCTCAGGTGCGGCCGACAACCTGCGCTTGACATTCCGCGTGCTTCCGCTGCCCGCGCATGGCATGGTGGTCAACGTGGCCGGATGGGAATCGACCACAGAAACGCACCGGGCCGCGGCCTCGCGGCCACGACCCGGCTAGCCACGGCCTTACTGCCGCTGCGAACGATGCCGGGATTCGGGCCCTGCATGATCCGGAAGCCCGCCGACTCCTCGGCGGGCTTCTGCATTCTACAGGGTCGGCTCCGCGTCGCGCGAATCGTTTCCGCCCGTGCCCCCAAGACTGACACGCGACCAGGCTGCGCTACACTTCGGCCGAGGAAGCGCGCGCGCGGCGCTACGACACGCCGGGGCGGCGTCAGCTGGCGCGCGACACGAGGGGCGGCCGTAAGTGTTGGTTGATATGGGGGCGGTCAGGCACAGCCACGTAGTGGTTCGGGCCAGGCTTCAACAAACGAAATAACGACATCAGCCGGGGGCATTCATTTGCGGATCTGGCCGGAGTTGTGGAACGGTTGAAATAGGAAGTCCATGATCGCTCGTGGCTCATCTTGGTCAGCGAGGCCGGTCTGTGGCCATTGCTCTTTTCTGGGAAAGTACGCAGTCCTGAACACAATGTCCCAGACCGGCGTTCCTGAACCGAAGTTCTTGCCGAAGTGCTGCGGTTCGATCGAGTGGTGGATACGGTGATATCTGTTGTCGGAGATGATGTAGCGTAGAGGCCCAAGTCCCAGCCGCATGCATGAATGTTCGTAGAGCCCTTGCATTGCGAGGATCGACGCGATGATCAGTGGAACGGGACCGGGATCGCCGCTAATGATCAGCGACAACGGAAGCGTCACGAAGGGAATACGAAATATTTCCTCAGTGAAGTGATGGTTTGAGTTCCACGCACTCATCTCCCGAAGTGAGTGGTGTACGCTGTGGAAACGCCAGAAGAACGGGATAGTGTGCTGCATCCGGTGAAACCAGTAATAGTAAAACTCGCCGAGTATCAGGGCGAGGATCGGAGCCGCGACAAGGCCGATGGCACGAAAGTGTGGGTGATTAAACCACTGATGAAAGTGCAAAATGATCCATGGTCTCACGCCAAGCTGCGCCCACATTCGCGAGAAGACCGTCAGTGCCGTGGCCGTGATGATGATGTAGACCGACCAGAACAGCAGGGCGCGGAGCCGCGTGAAAAGAGGGTAGCGGCTTGCCGGAATGAGCATCTCAAGGACGGTCAGCACGCCGCCGACCCATAGGATACGCCATTCGTATGCCTGAATCGCGGCGCTGATTTGGGAGAGCACGATCCGGGTTCCCTCTATCCCATGCCTTACCGACTTCTGGCCCTCAATGCCACTACCGCAAGGGTCGGGCGACTCACCACAAGCAGGCTACCCCCCCGTTGGCGGTTTTTTTGCATCCGAGCGGCGCGCTGTGCGACGCTGTTCAGCTAGCTCAAGGTTTTTCGGCTCAGTGATGAGGCGTTCAAGCAGCAATTTGGTGAAGTCCGATAAATCATCTGCGTCCTCACGTTGGAGATTGCCCACGTGCGCTCCGTCATTGCCATCTTGATGAATGCACCGTGCTAACTCGCGCAATGCGGACGGCAAGATTCCGTTCTCGAACAACCATGGTAGCCGCAGTCCAAGGTCACGACGTTGTTTTGCATTAGGTTGCGCGTGGGAAGCATTCTCTGGGTCGGGCAACAAGGGGCGCGTCACGAGATCCACGCAAAGGCGGAACATCGTTGCTGCCGCATTATAGCAGCCCACTGCCAGGCAGGTTGTGCCTTCACGAAAGGCGTTTGCTATTTCAGACGGGACGTGATCGGGTGTCTTTATTGGAACATTGTCTTTCGGACTTATAAATCCATCTACAGTGAAGTAGTTATTCAAGGATACCAAAGAATCTACCAGCGCATTATGTATAGAAAATTTGTTTTCGCTGTCACTTTTCTTCAGAGATATCACAAATATAGTGGGCTTCAAGCAATTTTGACATTGAGAAAATACCTCGAAGTGTTTCTTCCAACCGTATGTCTCGCCCTTGTAAATTTGGTCTCTCACCCTGAACGTCATATTACGCGCGCCGCAGCGCGGACAATCTGTGACAAGCAATGACATAGCTTAAAAGCCCCTCGACGCAATCGACCGATAGATATTGTAGCGTTAGGCGCCGACCGAACACCACTAAGGCGTCCAAATTGCAATGGTTCCTGTTACACTATTAGCAATAGTGTAACAGGCTGACCCCTCCCCGGCCCCGTCGCCCGGCACAGAAACCCGCATTTTTGTTGGTGTTCTGAGCAATTCGGCCTGGTACTTCCGCGCCTGGTGTGATACATTTCTCGTGGAATCACGCCCAAACTGGAAAGCACCCCGCCAATGGCCGAGCCGATCCAGCTGCCGATGTTCCCCGACCAGGCCGCGCTGACCCGCATCCGGCCGGACCGGAACGAGTGGCGCTTTTATCGTATGGAGATCTGGCCCGACCTGTTCGGCCGGGCCCTGCTCGCCCGCCAGTGGGGCCGCATCGGCACCGCGGGCCGCGTGCGCCTCGACCCACACCCCGACGCGGGCGCCGCTATCAATGCGCTGGCCCGCCTCGCCGGCGCCAAGCGTCGGCGCGGCTACCGGGACAGCCCGGTTTGACGCGTCGTCCGGCGCCGCGCGCCCCGGCCCGGAAATCGGCTGGTAATCCCGTCAGGGCGGTGCGCACGGGCCCGGCCAGGCAGGCGAAGGCATCGGCTCCCCTTCCCGCCCCGGCCGCCGGCATCCGGCTCTACACGGCGGACGGCGCCCGCAAATACGTCACCGCCGCTGAGCGCGACGCTTTCCTGCGTGAGGCCGAGCGCGCCGACCGCCAGGTGCGCACCCTCTGCATGACGCTGGCCTATGCCGGGTGCCGGCTGTCCGAGGCGCTGGCGCTGACCGCCGATCGCGTCGACCGCGCCGCCGGCGTGCTGGTGTTCGCAACCCTCAAGAAGCGTCAGCCCGGTGTCTATCGGGCCGTGCCCGTCCCCCCTGCCCTGCTCGATGCGCTTGACCTGGTGCACGGCATCAGCGAGCGGCAGGCCCGCCGCGGCAAGGGGCGCGGCGAACGGCTCTGGCCATGGTCGCGCATGACCGGCTGGCGCGCGGTGCATGCGGTGATGCAGGCCGCCGGGCTCGACGGGCCACAGGCCTCGCCCAAGGGGCTCAGGCACGGTTTTGGGGTGGCGGCGGTGTCAGCCGGGATCCCGCTCAACCTGGTGCAGAAATGGCTGGGTCACGCCCAACTCACCACCACGGCGATCTACGCCGATGCGGTCGGCGCCGAGGAGAAGGACATCGCCCGCCGGATGTGGGCGCACACCTGACGGTGTGCAGAATTGCACTCGTTCGCACCGGCCTTGACGAATCCTGCAGAATTGCAAAGGGTCGCACCTGACGGTGTGCACACCTGAAGGAGTGCAGTTGTGATGAGTATGGCGAAGCTGGCGCTGATTGCCCAGAAGGGAGGCGTCGGGAAGACGACTCTTGCCGTCAATGTCGCTGTGGCAGCCCAGGCTGGGGGGCAAAAGGCCATCCTTTTCGACCTCGACCACCAAGAGAGCGCGGTCACGTGGTCGGAGCGCCGAGGCGACGAGAATCCCCATGTCGAATTCCTGACCGAACGACGGTTGGGGGATGGTCTGGCGGCGGCCGAGCGGCAAGATTTCGCTCTTGCCGTGATCGACACGCCGCCGGCGGCCGGGCCGCAGGCTCTTACCGCCGCGCAGGCGGCTGACCTGGTGTTGATTCCGTGCCGGCCGAGCCTGGTGGATCTCGATGCCATTCGTCGCACAGCCCAGCTTGTGAAATCAGCCGGCGTTCCCGCCTTTGTCGTGTTCAATGCCGCGCCGGCCGGGGCGACGACGCTGCTTGAGGACGCGAGGGTCATTGTCGAAGGGGCAGGGCTTCGTGTCGCGCCGGTTGTGGTGCGCGAGCGGAGTGCCTTCAGGGCGGCGTGGCCGCAGGGCAAAGCCGCCATGGAATATGAGCCGCGCGGTAAGGCAGCGGCTGAGATTTCAGAGCTGATCAAGTGGTTTTGTGCACAGTTGCAGGTGTGCACACCTGCAGGTGTGACTGAAATCAAGGGGGTTGCTAATGGCTAGGCGTTCCATTCTTTCGGCCGTTCGGGAGGAGCCGGCCCACTCCCCGGAAATCCGCCCGACGGAGCCGGAAAGCCGCCCGGCCTCGCGCCCGGTCAAGCCAAGCCGCCTGGCTAAGCTTCACGTCGGCGGCTACTTCGACCCGGAACATCCGACTGTCACGGCCTTCCAGAAGCTTAAGATCGACCTTCGGCGCTCTCAGCAGGACATGTTGCTGGAGGCGATGGAGGACTTCGTTGCTAAGCACCGGGCAGCCGGCGCGTTTCGCTAGGGGGCGTCAGTTCTGGAGGATTGACCCCGACCTTCGCCGCGTCGCTCAGGACAGAGGTGTCAGACCGCCGGCCGGCTTACGTGCAATGATGTGCGAAAAAGCGAGCGTAAGCCTTTGGGACTTCCAGCGACGCGATTCGATAGTGCAGGCTTGACGGATGACGCTGGCATGACGCCGCGCGTCCGATTCGGAGTCTGCTGAGCCCAGAACCTCAGAAACGCCAAAGCCCGCCGGTGAACCGACGGGCCTGACATCCGCGAACGCGGGAATGGTGAACCTCGCAAAGTCACCATCCCCCACATCCGCCCCGTTTCGCAACCCCTAAAATGGGGGCGGGGATGCTCGTGCCCGCACATGGCCCGGCGCGCCTTGGCGAAGCCAAGGAGAGGCCGCACTTGTCCCGACATCATCCCCGACCCTGGCACTGCGCGAGCGAGTACGGACCCGGCCCGCGCCGCCCGCTGGACCGCGAGCAACGCGGCCGCTTCCGTTTCCTGCTGAATGTCCATGCCCGCGCCGGGCGGCTCACCGAGGCCGCTGTGCGCGTCGGCGAGGCCCTGGTGCGCCGGCTGGGCACCGAAGGCCGGTGCGACCCGTCACAGGCTACGCTGGGCGATGACGCCCGCTGCAGCGACCGCACGGTGCGGCGGGCGATTGCCGCGCTGCACACGCTCGGGCTGATCGCCTGGACGCGCCGGATCGTACGGGCCGGCTGGCGCGCCGAGCAAACCTCCAATGCCTACGAGCTTTGCCCGGAAGCCGACGCGCCGCCGATGGTCCGCTGCGGCGGACATTCTGTCCGGGCAATCAGAAATATTGATTCGAATCAGAGGGCAGACGAGCCGCCGGAAGCCCGACACGAGGCGCAAGCGGCACTGGCCCGCTTCGCTGAGGCCAGTCAAGCACGGCTAGCAGCGGCATGGAGGGCCAGATTGCTCGGGAAGGGGAGCGTGAGGGCGGCGGCCTAGCCCCAAGTGCGGCGCATGGCGCGGTCTGTAGCCGCGCCAACGGGTGATTACCCGGCTTGGCCGGCCCTGACGGGGCCAGAGGCCGCGATTTCCCACGCCGTCATCGCCATCGTGCCGAGCGATCACGGTAAGACCGGGGCGCCGGGCGAACGGACGCGCTTGCCAAACCGCACTGTTGTAGTACAATGTATAATTAAATATGTAGTATCATACTACATACAACGATACAGGAGACCTGGGCCATGGTGGCCATCACCCGCGAGGCGATCTGGGAAGCGGCGGACGAGCTGGAGGCGGAGGGCGCCAGGCCCACGCTCAACGCCGTGCGCAAGAAGATGGGCGGCGGCAGCTTCACGACGATCAGCGACGCGATGACGGTGTGGAAGGAGCGGCAGAGGGTGCAGCCGGTGACCGAACCGCTGCCCGGAGAACTGGCGTCCTCGGTCAATTCACTGGCGGCTGAGATCTGGATTGCCGCCCGGGGAGCGGCGGAGCGGGCGCTCGCCGGCGAGCGCGAGCGGCTGGCGGCCGAGCAGGCCGAGGTGCGCGCGCAAGCGGCGGAGGCGGTGGAGCTTGCCGATGGGCTGGCGGTCGAGATCGAGGGATTGCGGGAACAAGCGACGACGGCAGCCGCCGCTCGCGACAAGCTCGCCCAGGACCTGGCGCAGCTGCAGGCGCTCAAACAGGAGGCAGAGCGAGAGACGCAGCGCGCCGTCGAGCGCGCGATGGCCAGGGACCTGGAGATGAAGGACGCGCGCATCAGCGAGCGGACCGCGCTGGACCGGGCCGGCAAAGCGGAGGGGGAGCTGGCGGCGTTGCGGGACGAGCTGGCGCGGACGCGGCACGCGGCAGCCGAGCGGGACCGGCTCAGTCAGCAGCTGATGGACCTCGAGGACCAGACCGAAAAGGAGCGGCGGCGTGCTGCCGAGCGCGTCGCGGGGTTGGAGGCTGAGCTGGCGGAAGCCCGCAAGGCCGAGCGGACCGTGCTGGCCCGTGCCGAGCGCGCGGAAGGGGAGGCGGGTGCGCTGCGCGAGCAGCTGGCGCAGCTCACGACCGCCTTGCGTGACAGCCGTGCTGGCACTACCGGGCGACGGGGCTAAACCGAGACCGTTTCCGGAGGACCTTTGGGGGTGGCACGTCAACCCACGCAAAAATTCAGTGTCGGTGCTGCCGCCCGTAGCCACATACTGAACGGTGACGCCGGCGGTGGCGGACACAGGTTCGGCGCCGGCCGGGGCAAAACCGAGTTCCCGCCGAACTGGTCGGACGATGACATCATCCAGGCCGTCGAGGATGTTGCGAACGATCCAGCGTCAGCCGAGACATCGGGACGTTGGGGTCGGCTGCGGCGTGCCGGCGTCAGAAACAGGGTGCTGATCATCGTCGTTGTGGACCCCGGCACGGGAGGGGTAGTGACGGGATTTCCGCTGTGGTGACGGAGTAGGGGCTATGACGACCGGGTATGCGACGCACTATGCGAACATCGAGAAGGAGCTGCGCGATCTGCTCCAGAAGGTGACGCGCTGGCTGCCGGTGCAGCATTTGGCTGAGGCGACGGAATTCCTTGCGGCGGGCGAATATGGCTTGGCGCTTGAGGCGATTTCCGACGGCTTGCGTGCGACGGAGCACATGGACCCCGCTTTTGCCTCTCGGGTCATAAAGCTGGCGCGAGAGATGGAGATCGAGAACCAGCCGTTCGTGAAGGCGCTCGACCGCTAATCCGAGAAATCACGCCGCCGCCCGGGCCGCGGACAGGGGGGCGGGAAATACTCACCGGCCAGCGGGGGTCGCTCCCTCATCTCCCCTTCGGTCCTTCCCGTCCGCCGCATCGCGATCGGCATCGAAGGTGCGCAGGCCGCGGCGCCGCCAGCGGACGATGACGTGGTCGTCGCCGGCCTCTCCGGCTCCATGGATCCGGTCGGCGAGGTCGAGGAGGGCCCCGAGGAGGGTGGCGCGATCATCGTCCACGAGCTCGACCAGGCCGGCCTTCTGGACCAGTCCGCCGAGTTCGATGAGGTGACGGGTGCGCTCGCGGCGCGCCCTGGCCCAATCGCGCATGTCGGTGCGTGCCTTCTGGGCGCCGAGCCTATGACGCTGGATGGCCGCCCGCTGCAGCAGGCGCGCTGTGGCCTGCAGGTTCCGGAGCAGACTCACCGGCCCCATTCCGCTTTCCCCGGTTGCCCTGCTTTCCGTTGCCGCGAAAGAACGCGGAGCCACGTTCGGTCCACCTCGCGACGGTCTCGGGTTTGTCGCGGCCCTGTTCGACAGCGGCGAGGAGGACGCCGGCCAGGGCCTCCAGGGGCAGTGAATCGGCGCCGGTCGCGAGCACCAGCTCGCCGAGCTGGGTCCTCTGCCGTTCCTTCAGCGACCTGGCCTTTTCCTGGAGTACCTTGATCTGGGCGTCGATATCGGCGGGCTTGCGCATGGAGTGACTCCGGCTGCAGGGTGTCGGCGTATGATAGAGCGAACTGCCGCGCCGCGTCACTCACAGCCCGTGGATCCGACGGAAAAATCGTCACAATTTCATGAGTGCGCGCTTATACGTTGCTGCGCAACGTCGCTCGTGGCAGGCTGGCGAGAGCCTGCCAACTGGAGCCGCAGCACACGTGGCGATCTACCATCTCTCGGCGAAGGTGATCAGCCGTGCTGACGGCCGTAGCGCGGTGGCGGCCGCCGCGTACCGTGCCGCGTCAGAACTCCATGACGTAAGGCTTGGCCGGTCGCATGATTTCACCAACAAGGCCGGCGTGATCCACTCGGAAATCCTGCTCCCCGAGGGCGCGCCGGTACGCCTAGCCGACCGGGCCACGCTGTGGAACGAGGTCGAGGCCACGGAGAGGCGGAAGGACGCGCAGCTAGCCCGCGAGATTGAGATCGCCCTGCCGCGTGAGCTGACCAAGGCGCAGGCGATCGAGCTGGCCCGGGATTTTGTGTCCGAGCAGTTCGTGGCGCGCGGGATGGTGGCGGATCTGAACGTGCACTGGGGCCGGACAGCCAGCGGCGAGGACCAACCGCACGCGCATGTCATGCTGACGATGCGGGAGGTCGGGCCGGGGGGGTTCGGCAAGAAGGTGCGGGACTGGAACCGCACCGAGGTGCTGGTGGGCTGGCGGGAGCGCTGGGCGCAGCTGGCAAACGAACGACTCGCCGAGCTGGGGCACGATCTCAGGATCGATCACCGGTCGTTCGCGGCGCAGAGCATCGAACTGGAGCCGCAGAACAAGATCGGCCCGGCGGGTGCCAGGCGTGAGGCCCGCGGGGAAGACGCCGAGCGGGCGGCGGAGCACCAAGAGGTCGCGCGGCGGAACGGCGAGCGGATCATCGCCGATCCGTCGGTGGTGCTGGCGGCGCTGACGCGGCAGCAATCGACGTTCACGCGGCGCGACCTGGCGCGGTTGGTGGACCGGCACACGGCGGATGCGGATCAGTTCACCGCGGCGCTGGCGAAGGTGGAAGCCGCGCCCGAGCTGGTGCGGCTGGGCCGGGATGGTGCCGGGCAGGAGCGGTTCACCACGCGGGAGATGCTGGCGGCCGAGCAGCGGATGGAGCAGGCCGCCGCGTCGCTGGCGGAGCGTCAGGCGCACCGGGTGGATCTCCGGCGGCGGCTGCAGGAATCAACGACGCTGGGGCGCGAGCAGGCGTTGGCGTACCGGCATGTGACGCGGGCGCAGGACCTCAGCGTGGTGGTGGGGTACGCCGGGACCGGCAAGAGCACGATGCTGGGCGAGGCGCGCGCCGCGTGGGAGGCCGAGGGCTACC
>Ga0123355_10017363_pt1 | contig 11369 bp, 5 predicted proteins | sample TergutEmb28metaG_3_FD_89872 | JGI IMG/M metagenome (GOLD analysis project Ga0123355, IMG submission 89872) | Embiratermes neotenicus P1 segment gut microbial communities from Petit-Saut dam, French Guiana - Emb289 P1 | ecosystem: Host-associated > Arthropoda: Insects > Digestive system > Gut ...
CAATCGAACAGAAGGACAATCGGAAGGACTTGTGTCTTCATCTTCTGGAACGGATCCAAAGGGACAGAAATTTCTTGAAGAATGTGATTACAGGTGACGAAACATGGATCTTTGAGTACGATCGAGAAAAAAAATCAAAGTAAGGAATGGCACACATCCGCATCACCACGTCCGAAAAAAGCAAGAAGGAGCAAATCAAAAATAAAATCCATGCTCATCTGATTTTTTGACAGTGAAGGCATTGTCCATACAGAATTTGTGCCTCAAGGACACACTGTTAATCAGTTTTATTACCGTGAAATTCTTGAAAGACTAAGAAAAAGAGTTGTTCGTGTGCGACCAAACGTTGCTGACAATTGGATGCTCCATCACGACAACACCCCTTGTCACACGGCGATCTCTATGATCGAATTTTTGGCTAAAAAGGGCATTCCTGTTGTTCCACAGCCCCCATACTCCCCTGATCTGAGTCCGTGCGACTTCTTTGTTTTCCAAAACTAAAGTTTCACCTTAAAGGACGCCATTTTGGGACGGTGGAAAACATCGAAAAAGCTGTAACCAACCAACTTAAAGCGATTCTGGTTAGCGACTACCAGCGTTGCTACAAAGAGTGGAAACAACTTCTCCGGAGGTGTGTAGCCTCCCAAGGGAACTATTTTGAAGGGGACCGACTCGATTTGTAGTTTAAAAGTAAGTACAGAGTTATATTGAATCAGTCTCATTACTTTATTTACAGACCTTGTAATTCTGATTACGTTATCAGAACCGTTAACAAGACTTATTTTTTGTTCCCTGTTTTCCATAAGCCGCTATGAAACAATGATATTACATTCAGAAATGGTTAGTGGGCGGAGGATCTCCATAACATCTCATGAAATTATTTCAGCTCTACTCTGTAATTATCGGTAAGTCTTTCTGGACCTTTAAAATTATTACTCTTAACTATGTACCTACTGCTGGTGCTTTTACTGCGCAGAATCAATGCTTCTGCGCCAGCCACACCAACACAGTGGTGGGGCTTGGGGGTTGGTGTCTGTATGTGTAATGTGGACCATGGGCGAAGGGAAAGGGGTTTTGTACTGATATGGCAGTGGAGGGGACGTTGTGGAGGGGAAGAAATCCGCAACGCAAAGTTTAGTTGGCGGCAATTCCCTTTCAGTCACTTGTCCGAAGTGCTTCGCGTTGTTTTGCGTGCGTCTGTAGAGTCGTCTGGGGGAAGTTACGGCTCTCAGCTAGCGGGACTGCAGGTGTCTGGACCTGCTTTCTCTCTCCGTCTTCCCACAATCATCTATTTTCTACGTCATAAATAGTGCCATTCAATTATGGGAATACACCGAGTGTTTCAGATTGCCTAATAATGCAACACTGAAGCATAAGGCAGTCAGCAACAAGCAGAATATAAATGACGGTGCTTGCGACAATTTGTAACGAAAAACGTGAAGTCAGCTTTTATGGATAATAAGCAAACATGTTGTAAAATATACACAGTTCAAACGTTACCGTACACCGGAAGTATCCAGTGCCATAATTTAGGCATCGATTACAGTTTATCAGACCTTAGTGAAGCATATATTAAATGTCAATCGTACACCGTGTCATTGTGCGTTTAACTGTTGAGTGTATACACGATTCAGGCTAAGTCGTTGTGATACTCAAAACCCGTAGTATCAGACTTAAAATTTGTTTGTTATTTCTTAATTCTTTGTACTTCTGTACTTTTATATGAAGTATCAAGTGTGTATTTGACGGCAAAAGAAATATTTTCTTAAAAAAAAAAACTGCAGGTGAATATAAATTTAATTTTTCGTGTGTTGAAAAGAGTAGACTTTCGAAAGGCATGAAGGTGATTCGCGAGATTAAATGTGACAGAAGACGATGTTTGGAATTTGTGACAGTGAAAAGTCATCTTTTGAAAGTATGTGGAATGCTTTATAAGTTGAAAATGAAGGTGTGCCATAAGTAGATGCAGTTAATGTACACAGTGCGAATTAATTCAGATGGTACATATCGGGGCTCTGAACTGAGTGCGGTGTGACGCGGCAATTAGGTGACCTGAGTGCTGGTGATTCTGATTTCGAAAGGAACGTGTTTTGTACAGTGAGTAATCAAGTGAGAGCACTGCGCAGAAGACTCTGGTGGAAGAACATGCATGTAATAAACATGCTTTTCAGTGTACATGTATTGTCTGGAGAGTGTGTTACCTACAAAGACGGAAAAAAGATGTGTCTGAAAAGTATGAAGGAAGCGCAACCAACGTTTGGAGGTAGAACGGTTCGTAGATGCACTTTGAACTCTTCATTCTTCAGTATCATCTTTATTTTCCTGGTGCTGAAGATGACGCAAGCGAGGATCCTTCTTCCAGAACAACAAGGTAGGGTCCGACTGCCATCATTTCCTACTGCATTTGACCGGGTCTTCTCCGTAACGGAGCAGACAATGTTGCTTTAAATTCTTGGAGATTTTATCCATTACTTAGTAAAACTGCGTAAGGTGAAGGCATATGTAAGATGTGGAATCTATCCATCCGCGTGCTTTTATCTCCGAAATCACCGGACATATTCATTTAAATTTGTTAGATTTGTCCGACTAGTTTAATGGTGCTTTGTACCGGTAAGTGATGACGCAAACTTTACGTAAAGGCTAAATTAAGATTTATTAATTTAGAAATACACTATTTTGCAGAAAATTAAAACATGTCATAAATTATATCTCACTGACATATAATTTTGTTTGGAATATTTTTCGTTTTGAAGAATATTTAACGAAATTTACATAAACCTATTCCTTTACTCAGTACTGGGCCATTTTTTATCCGTTGTATGATTAGCTTTGCATTATACACTGTATTACATAAAGAATAGCAACATATTCGAATAGGTAAGGACTGAATATGGAATTATGTGCACTGTATTGGAATAGTAATTCCATTTCTATATTTCCAAATATAAACCAAACCAATGGAGGCGACTTCTTTCATTTTGCATATGTAATACTTTTGTTTCGGTAGTTCATGTTTAAAGTCACATAAAGAATTATTACTATCTAAATGTGATTTCTCTGTCCCCTATAACTCTTTTATGTTAGCAAATCTGTGTGTTATTTAAAATGATTGTATGGCAAGTTTGTAGAATTAACAACATATTTATGTTTCGTGGTTGGCCGTTTATTGGACGTCATTGCGCAACCTATTTCACATAAACCGCATTTCTTGTTCCGTATTCATTTGAGTAGACATTCGAAAGTATGAGCACCCGTATAATGTTTAAATACTGCTTAATTACATGACGTATGTACTCGTGAGTTTTGCAAACAAAAAACTTCTGAAAAACAAAGATCTTAATGCTGCCATTACACTGCAGGTACAGAAATCTATCATACGACCTGTTGTAACATACGGTTGTGAAACATGGGCTTTGACGGTCACAGAACAAAATCGCCTACTGATATCAGAGATAAGGGTATTTAGAAAAATATACGGACCAATATAAGATAATAATGGAACATGGAAAATAAAAACAAATAAAGAATTAGAAATTCTAATTAAGAAAGAAACTATCGTAAGATTTATAAAATCACAAAGATTACGCTGGGCAACTCATGTAATCAGAATGGACACAATAAGAACTGTCAAAAAACTAACTGAATGGGAACCATGTTCATCAAGACCAGTAGGAAGACCAAGACTGAGATGGCTCGAACAAGTAGAAGAAGATTTAAAGAAGATGAAAGTGAGAAATTGGAGAGAGAAGTGTAAAGATAGAAGATTGTGGAACGAAATCGTAAAACAGGCCAAAAACCACCAAGGGTTGTAGCGCCAAGTGAAGAAGAAGAAGAAGAAGAAGAACTCGTGAGTGCATTGTTATGATAGTAATATTTTACAATGCTGTGTTTTCTTCAACTCATCATCTGGCAGCATGCAGTCCAGCAAAACTTTTGTCGAGTTTGTAAGTCGGTAGTGTTAATTGGAAACATTGTCTCTGCTCTTTGACATAACAGTTCGCGGCTGGAGTAGCTTTATTGTGGATAAGCGTTTATATGCTGTCTATTTGAAGATCTGAAAGCGCCATCCTTTATGTGCGTCGTTAACACGGTCCTAAGTTGCCACCTCAGCTAGCACCACCTTAATTAGCGTCACTGTCAACATCGTCATGTCCTGCCCATGTTGAAGGTTGTTAGTGAACTTAATCTGTTCGGTTGTGTCAGCGACTTCACACTCTCGTGTTCTTAACCGGCATGTGAAGCCCATCTGAAATGTTCTGTTTTGGCTTAACCGGCTGTCCTGTCTGAGATGATCCGTGGATTTCCGCGTTCTTTCCAAGTGGAATTCGGAGATAATTTGAAATATTCGATGACTCTCTCCTTTTCAACTATGCTTGCCTCTTCAGGTTTTCACCTACCTGCAAGTAATGATACTGTTAATACTTCATTTAACGCCATATTAATTATGCAGTTAAATCGGCACCGTTAATAACCCAAGAAAGTCTTTGCACTTCCCATATAAACCATACGTGTAAAGTTGAAGCTAGTTCGCCGTTTTGCGACTTAGTACCGTACCTACGTATTTGATTCTTGTAATAGTCTTGTCCCGCTGAAATATTTACAGGAAAGAAGGACAGTGTTCAGTAGTGTAAAAGTAAAGTTGTCCCCATGTTTATTTAAGCACTTTGAAGCACCAAATGGAGTTCAGTGGCGAATGTCACGTTGCGGCCGCCTTACCTCCTAAGCATGAGCAGTCTTTATGAAGTGTTGGGCTGCTGGGCGGGCCCATTTGACTCTTCAGACTTGCAGCTGAAAGGTATAGTAGTTCTACGCTCTTCTGGGTTGTTACGCATCTGCACCGCAGCAGAAGCCTGAAATCTTGCAGTAGTAGAGCAGTTGCCTGTACTGTCAGTTACCAGTCACCATACTAGCTTATTTTTCCCAGCTTATGACAGCATTTAATAATTGTTGAATATTTCTTCCATCCCCGCAAATTTAGTCTGTCAAGTGTGAAGAGCGATTGAACGTATGTCAGTTGTTTATAGATCAAACTGACCGCCTCGGCTGAAGATAGTCCCCCTGAGTTATTGTCAAATTTTAGTTATTTTAATTTATTTAAGGACGTTGTCAGTGTCCCAGAACGCGCAGCATACATTTAATGTTAAAGCAGGAAATATTTTACAAAATGCTTTTGGTTTCTTGATAAAAATTTTAAATTACGTTATCATGGAAGTCCTAGTTGCTTCGTAAATGCCCGTCCAGTTTGTTCAAACGTTGTGAAGTTTCCGACACGATTGTGCTGCGTGTATTGGAGATAAGTGACATTTGGCTTCGTTGTACAGCCTGTGTTACTATTGTTTTCTTAGTACAGCGGCGTATTACCCGCTGACATGTATTTTCTTCCGTATTATACCGTAACGATTCAGATTTGTTTCCTTATTTGCTTTATGCCCTATCAACCTCCCCACAATCTCAGTTATTTAACGACTTTGACTTGTCCACTTAGCTCTTTCTCATGATTATTTGACCTTTTCATGTATAGGTTGCTTCCTACTGCGTGTTTAATGATGCAAAATGTAAATATTTGGCACAAGTTACAGAATGCTTTTGACGGCATATAATTTGACCAGTATAGCGGTACGAGCAGTAGGTGTATAAAAAGTTTACAAGACAAGTGCCTAGTAGTTGTGTAAATAAAGATCGCTCATGGAGTCACGTTTCGACTTCCCACAGCGTACAGTTCAATCTCAGGGCAGTCCTGTGGGGTTTGTGTCGGGTGAAGCGGCCCTTTGGCAGTTGTAGTTGGAAATATTTCGTTTTCCTCCTTTGATTGTGCCAGTGCGCCTTACTCGTTCAGCCAGAGTTCCTGCATGTTTCACGTACGGCATACTAGCTGCAAGACTGACGCGGACACTAATTATCTTTTGATTTGTTTCTTGGTTTATTTAAGAGATTTTTTAACTCAACCATTTGTGTAGATCCGAATAAATCATTTGTGAATTAATATGTGTACTCCGAAAATTATGGTGACAGATGTGGTCGTGATTTATTTTAAGGGACTATTTTGAGCTAACTTTGGGTTGTTTACTACAGAAGTACCTTCCTACCGATAAGAATATTTACGTACTACGTGTGTCTGCTTTTAATTACAAAATATTCCCTAATTAGATTTTAAACTTGCTTTTGTTATGGTTTTATGTAAACAGTATGGGATCCCACAATGTATGCATATACTGAGTATACTTCCCTATGGTTAACACTGGCCTGAAGATTGTTTTGTAAAAACCGAAACATGTATCCAAGAAAGTAATGTATTGTAGTTGTGCTCGGACGGAATGCAATCATTTTTTGAATGACCTCGGGAGACTGAGGAAAATCACTAAACACGTTGGTCAGAGGGTACGGGTGGACTAACGAACTCGGGAAATCCTGAATTTGGATCACGAGTCTTAAACGGCACACCTGCCATGATCTATAACTACTTAGAAAGATTGGTAGATCCGTAGAAGGGATGCGGTCGCAGCAATGGATATTTGATAACTTGCTTCTAAATAATCGATTTTGTCTGCAAAATACGGATAGGAAACATGTATAGGACCGTACTCCTAACGTCACAATAATTAAAAAAAATTATGTGAAGTGTCAGTTGCAGAACACAAAAAATATCTTTACTTAGTCGCAAATATTTGAGTAGTAAATCACGGAGTATAAACGAGCGGGCAAATAGCGCGCGTGGTAGAAAGAAAAAGAGTGGGGTCTGAAACCCTAAAGTGCACGACTCAACTTGCAGATCCTGATGTACACGGTAGATAATATTAAGATGCTTATTTTATATTGTTCATTATTTTCATTGTCGATAACAGATTCACGACACTAAAACAATAACATTCTCAAACTTGTCCTTGCATATTTGTAATATATCACAACATTCCTGCATGTTTCGGTCCACAAGAGAATATCATCAAGGAATCAAAGATTAATTTCCGAAATATCAAGACCAGAAATGTTTATACAACTCTACAAAAAAAATGCCTACATGTCAACCTTGCTACTTTTTTTACACCTCGTTATCTGTGTAAAAATTGACTGGATTTATGCCGTAGTCCTTCGTTTGATTCCCTGATGATGGTCCGTGGCAGACCGAAACATTTAAGATATTAGGAGTGACATTATAAAATAAATATATATGTACTAACGAGTTTGTACAGTCTTCATGTGTGCACCGTGCATCAATGATAGTTTCTTACCAACTAATGCACTAATATAAAATTCGTAGATACAATTAAAATTATAAAATATTTAAAAGTGTTCCAACATGTTTCGGATCACAGAGGATACATCATCAGAGAGCCTTATGCAGTGCTTGGTTAAAATGATAAGTATGATTCTATCTTGTCCGTTGACATGGACCACGTCCTTATTTTATAATTTTAATTGTATCTACGAATTATATATTAGTGCATCTGTTGGATTATAAAGTGTTTAAGTTTGTACATTTTGTTGGTTTAGTGCTGTGAGTCTACTAAAGTAGATCTTAAGGAAACAGAATGTGGAAATGCTGAGCAGATTTATCTGGCTTTGAATTGGGCCCACAGACAGGGTATTGTGAACAACACGGTAATAAAATTTGAGTTACAATAAAATATTTTAGTAGCTAGTTAGGAATTTTTATGCTCCACATATTTAGTGAAATTTATAAAGCAAATAAGATATTTGTAATTCATGTCTTCATGAAATTGTTAAAAAGCTTAGTTTCATCTTCGGGGCTGTTATTGCGTAGAAACTAAATAAAACTAGGGACACCCACGACTAGTCCCTGTCCTATTCAGTCATTCTCAAAGGAGACACTGGAAGTTTAATTTGAATTAGTGAAAAGTTTGTTCACATTTATTTTGTTCAATTAAAAATTTGTTGGGACTGTAAAACAGTTATGAGGTGTTAGTGGTGTGTGCTATTTAACGTATTTGGATGTACATGATAATGCAACCACAAAGAGGCGAAGTTAATCCAGCATATTAGCAGGAATGAAATAGGAGGAATGTTCTCCTGACACTGCAGAATTATAGTACAATTAGCAGCACGCAAATCTGAAACTTCATACTGAGACAGTCAAAGCTTAAGCGCTTCTGCTGTACAGATTTGAACTTTTCCTTGACTTTGCACGTTCTAAACGCATGCATGCAGGGTGTTGTGATGTGACCACAATACACTCTTATTTCCTATTATTCTGGCTTTACGTATGATTTCTACTTTCAATACAATTCGTGAGGTATTATTAGAGGAAGTAAAACTTGTGATCTGATACAGAGCAGGTTCGATGAAACGGTAAGATTTTTGAATTGCTTCGGAGATGCTTGTTTCCAATCTCGGCCAATGCCCCGAATTTCCCTGACTGAGGATTTTCATGATATTACTCATTTTCTCCGATCACATGCTGAAAAAGTTTCTGATATTAGACAACACAAGGCTATCTTACAAACCATTTTGTTTTAATAATTTACTATCTTTAATTTAATCGATGCTATATGTTCTTTCTTACTGATAGCGTCGTTACACTTCAAATAAATAAATACATAATAAATATTAAATGAATAAAGAAAATTTCGGAGACTACGGTATATCCTTGCTTGAAATCCTTACCAAACTTTTTTTTTTTTTAATTTTTAAGTAAGGTATCCCTGTTGTGTTTTATATGATCAAAATATGTAGTGTGAAATTATAGAATTACATAGTCATACACAACTCTCAGTTTATTAGAAGTATTACTTTTTTTTCTAGCTACATGTTTCGGCTCATATACAGAGAAATTTTCAGGCTAGTCTTCAAATTGGTTTGTATGTACAATTGTTGGTGCTTTGGAAGTTACGAGATCTCATATTACAAATAGTAGTTAAAATATTCTTGGTAATTCTATATAAAATAAATTACGATAAAATTCAGATGTGATATTTTGCATATTGAGTACTAAACATAATAAAAAAATTTCTTTGTATGTTGGCTGGAAGATCTGCTTTTGATATCTGGTGGTGACCTTTTTGAGGGTGATGTATGGGCAATGTAGACTCGCCGTGGTGGCAATGGCATTTAAACGGTAATCGTTACCAAACATTACGTATGTATGGAACGTAGTCATTGGACAATACCCCTGATTTGTAACAGAAGACATAAAATAGGCCCCAAAAGGCAACCAACCTACAGATGCTAGCTGCACATGTATAATACCGTTGAAATCAAGATAGGTTGCTCGAATAAACTTGCAGCTCCTCTCTGTTAGACACGTCCGAACGAAATTTCCGCTTCATGAATTGCATCTGAACAGACATGTCTTACACTTCTGTCTGAAACGCACAACATTTTGCATTTATTTGCTCTGTGCGTGATAAGAATTACAGTTAGGACACGTCAGTTATTATCATTATTTATTGTAAGTGACCATTTAACTTTTAGAACACCTCGAATTTTATTGACGAAATTTGATGACTTAAAATCGATAATTATTTTGAAAGAATATTCAATTACAGTTATTTACCTATACGAGGACTAGCTGCCGATTTGAATTAATGAGGGGCCATAAATTCTTCATTTGTCGTAATATGACTTCTGAGGAGGTTAAAGATAAAGTTTGCCCTGTCTGCGCCATAAAGGCGTACGGTGGATTAGATGTGTAGGTCCACTTATTCTTAACCTGGACACTAAATGGGGGTGAGGTGTCAACTTCACACTCCGAATTGTTTATCCTAAGGAAATAAGCCTTTTACAATTAAGTATGTGGCTGGGTGGACCACAGATCCGGTCTTGACGTTTTGGCGGAGATGAAGGCCTCTTGCTAATACCGGGATTTGAACCCCTGATCATCCAGCTCGTATAAGCTGTGTTTAATTCTCATCCTGTACCTCAGTAAGTGTCTCTGGACTGTTGTTAAGATAATATTTTCGTCTTATATTTTTATGTTATGAAATAAGTTCTCAGGTCTGTTCCGATTTGTATTTAATTCTGAGACTATGATGTAGTCGAAATTTGGGGATATTTGCAGGACAGGGAATTTGCCATTCGCGGGGCCTGTATTGACACTAGACAGCCCGGTACAGAGAAATGCACACGTGCATATACAGACGTACACAGTTGTAGAATTGTCCAAGGTCTTATCCGTCAATTTCACAGATTTCAACAAAAAGTTTTTTAACGTGTTTGTTTATATGTGGCATATTCATGCATGTCTGTAACTTTCCTTACAAAGAACACTTTGCTTAGAAAACTTTTAGATAATGATCAGAAATTTTGATATTCGAGTTTTCAGAAGTACGTATTAATTCTTAGTTCGGTAAAGTGTTTGACGTAGAATCATTTTTCTGTAAAGGACTAATAATTTTCGGCCAATAGTTTTACTGCATTTCACTTCCCATAAAACAAATTTATTATACTTTAGTTTGTGAACCGAATTGGGTTTATGAACGAGGCTTTGCCAGCCAGTGGTCTGCCGTTTGTGACCTCTGATATAAACCATTGCTCATGACCTGCAATGTGACAGTGTAACTAGAGCACTGCAATTCACTAGACACTGCGTTGTAATAAACGTAAATTGAATTCAGTGTAATTTGATGTGACTTGAGATTGGCGCTCCCTAACCTGAATTGTGCAGGCAGTACGAGCTGCGTTATTACTATGCCCCTCAGGTACATGATACGTCGTGACTTGTATTTCGGATATTCTTGGATCAAATGTCCGGACGCAACTATACTGTGTCTGTGTGGTTACGTATCTTAACTCGAATTGGGTATTATAAACTCCCCACATTTTGAGATAAGACTAACGCCTTAAGATTCGAGGTTTTCGCGACGGTGGGTATAAAGGTCACGTTTCTCTGGAATGTAACGTTGCAACTATGTTACATTTGTGTGACCTCTTCGGAGGAACATGTCAACCATACTACGCTGCGATATGTCACAAAGGGTAAAACTTTTAAGAATAACTTCTTTCTTAGAATGACTCAGAATATTGAAATGGTGACAAGTGGAGTGAGGCATATTCGTAAGGTGCTTGTTGGCTGAAACAATCACAGTTTCTGCTCCAAGGGTGTGAGATCTCGCGAGAGTTAACGTTCTCACGTTCTCACAGGAGGGGAGATGAAGATACAAATCTTCTGGGATGTTGAAGCCGTATGGACTGGTAAATATTCGTACTTATCCGTCGTTTAAGAGTACCATGCTACGTCCTTGGGACAGCACGCGTTCTTACTTCTGTCACACGCAAAGAAAGTAGTACACTTTGCGAAACAAACCCTCTGTTCCAAACGGCCATTAACCCCCAACCCCCGCATCCCACATCAGCAGGTCAGTAGTGCTTCAGACTGCATAAAGACACCACACCGCCATAGCCACACTGAAACGGAA
>Ga0123355_10017364_pt1 | contig 11369 bp, 3 predicted proteins | sample TergutEmb28metaG_3_FD_89872 | JGI IMG/M metagenome (GOLD analysis project Ga0123355, IMG submission 89872) | Embiratermes neotenicus P1 segment gut microbial communities from Petit-Saut dam, French Guiana - Emb289 P1 | ecosystem: Host-associated > Arthropoda: Insects > Digestive system > Gut ...
CCTCTCTCCATGAGTCATACTTTATGTAAATTGGTTAAGGGAACAATTTAAAACACAACTGTTGTGTCCATCTGTATGTATGTACCAACTTCAGAGCAATAAACCTTTTTTTAAAAAAAAAAAAAAATAAGCACTAGATGGCACTGTATGCAGAACTTGCTTTGGAAGACGCTATAATATGAACCTGTCTCAAGACAGACTACAAAATGAATGAACTCTTTCCCCCACCAGGTAAATTGGCAGTCAACAGTCAAAAAACTAAAAGAAATCTTAAACATTTACTGGAGTTCCTCATAACATTTCAACACCATATTCAATAAAATCTGCTGTATCCTTTCTCGATTTGTTTCGTGTGCACAGGTGGACTAATATACGAACCCACTTTAATGGACGCTAAGCAATAATGCGAAATAGCCTAAAACCATTTCGTGGAACCATTTAAATACAACGCAATGCTTAATAACTTCACCACGCTAGCTGGAGTAGAACACAGGGCATCCCACAAAGAATTAGTTTTCTGTTTGCAGTCGTGATGTTTACCTAAACTGACTCAGCACAGATATTAGCATACGTTGTAACAAATTACTGTCACAACTGTCGGTAAATATGTACACTTCATGTTATTCCTTTTTCAATTTATTGCCTTCAGTTCTTTATGAGACAAGCTACGTGCAAATGTACACATAAAATTATTACAAACATGTACACTATATTTTAACATGGCAAAATTGAAAATATTAGTTATTTCTCATACACAGCTGCAGACTAAGTCATTTAAATAACCCATGATCAGAATTCTTGGTTCTAAACTCATAGTCGTTTATCTAGACCAGAAAACGTGAAAAAAATCTTCCAGGATTAAATATGTATTTAGTACTAATAAACTAATTGTGAATGCTTATGTAGGACTTAACAGGACAGACCTGTTAAATTATAAACACAGTTTTATTTATCTCAGTAATTAACTAATTTGATGCACAAAATCTTTGTTTTACAATGAGTTTATATCATGCCTCTACATGTTTCGAGCACATATGTTCATTATCAGGAGGCCAAAATTGCATTACACAGCCTCTGGTATCATCGCACCTATAGGTGGCCGTCTCGAGCACAGGCTGAGAGAGACGGCCACATATATTTTGTGATGATACCAGAGGCTGTGTAATGCAATTTTGACCTCCTGATGATGAGCACGTGCTTGAAACATGTAGAGGCAAGAAATAAACTTATTGTAAAACAAAAGTTGTGTGTATCAAGTTCGTTAATTACTGAGATAAATACGTATAGAGTGGAAACTTGTAACCAACACACTGTTAAAAATATGACTGCGATGTTATTCCTACGTGCCAGTAACTTATATATTTAAATAGAGGTAAAGGTAAAGTGATCCCGTTACAGGCCCGGTGTGGCCCAGAGGGTGGGTAGAGGTATAGCTCTATTCTTTCATGACTGCGGCACAAGAAGGGGGTGAGTGGTCAGCAGCACGCCCCAGCCGCACGTTCCCCCGGGAAAGACCCAGTACCCATTTTACAGGAGGCTGGGCCTGTCCGGACGGGCGGAAAATCTCGTTCCCCCCGGGATTCGATCCCGGACCCTTCAATCCGTAGTCAGTCGCTATACCCACTGAGCTACCCGGCCCACAACCTACAAATTTATTTAGCCAAAACTGCGATAAGTTCACTATAATTATGTATTTTAAATAAATACAATAAAGTATGTAATGTAAAAAAATACAGCACTTCTTTTCAAACACGTGATCTACTTTCCACGCTTATCATAAATAAGAATAACGGTTGAATATCTACATAGGAATTTGAATTTGAAGGAAGTCCAAATTCAACTGATGGTGTAGTTTTTATAATATCATCTTTTGTTGCTTTTTTTTTACTTATGTTGTTGATAACTCTTGCAGTTACAGGTGGTACAGATATGTGTATTTGCACGAACGACTGTTCTGTGCACGTGCTACAGAAACCCCATTATAATTAAACCCGATTAATATCCGCGTCATCTCTTCTATTTTCTGTTTCCTGCTGCAGGCACAATAAGGAACAACCAAAAGGTTGTAAAACTTGCACCGCACTCTTGCTAATATGTACGATAGTCACGGCAAGTGTTCAGAGGGTAACGGGTAGGACTTTACCGTCGATTACAAATATTTTCTTCGTTGATGCCGGAGTAAACTTAAATTTCTCAGTCCAAGGGTTGGGTGTTGTTTACAGACTGAGGCCCTACAAGTACATTTCTTGATCCTTACAACAAAAGAAACCTTATATTGCGCTGACAGTAGGTATTTCTGTTTGTACTACAATATAGGGCTGTCCAAATATCTTTAATTACTGATTTATTGCACACATTTAAGTCCAGTGTTACCTTAACGAGGTTTGCCGCCACATTAAACGACGAAACTGAAAAACAGCGAAGCTACTGACGGTTTATTTCTATTGTTTGATTGTTTAAGTCACCGTTATAATGGAGGACGTTACAGGTTAATAGCATCGAATTGTAGGAATGAAGAAAGTGTAGCGGTTTGGAAGGTGGTGGGTTTGAACAGTTACATGGTTACCAACATCCTGGCATTCTAAGCAAAACAACGAGCAGTTTCAGCCGTGATTTTGTAACGGTGCTGAGATTCGAAACGGCTGCCTACTGACTACAGGTCCAGATAATGACCCCATACACCAGCGTGCTTGGTAGAATGAATCAGCACTAGACACCTTTGCTTAGTAAAATGAAAAGGCTTTGCTTTGCGCTTCGCATAATCTGGAATCAACCGTCTTAGACGTTCAATAAAATAACGCTTCTTCTTTGGCGCAACAGTCCCCAGTGAACCAGGAACACCTCATTGTCGAGGCTTCAAGATCACACTCAGACGCACCACACTCGGTAGGACAAGTGATCAGCCCGACGCAGAGACTTCTACCTGACAACACCCACAAGAGACGAACTTCAATACCGCTGGCGGGATTCGAGCCCGCAATCCCAGAAAGCGAGCGGCCGCAGACCCACGCCTTAGACTGCGCGACGAGTGAGGTCGGCAATAACTTTTCCTGCCTTTAGTAAAGGTCGGATTTAAAGCTTTCCATGCTGCTAACCACATAAACCTCGCAATAACAAACTGATACTACGTATGTAGATCTGTTAGCGTTCTACAGAAACAAGTACTGTTCCTCGACATGTTAAGCCTTACCTTGTTCTTTACAAATTATTCAAACTACAAAATTCCAAATGTTGATGACACAAATTTTCAAACAAATATAAAGCATATGAAGAGTTTTTTAAGCTGGTTATATATCCACATTTCTGTGTAGCGGCCCTCGCGTAAATCAGAGAAAATCGTATGACATGCACGAATACTTGTTCTTTATCCAGAATATGGTTGCTTACCTCGTGAGTGGCACAGTATGATTTAATTAAAATCTTAAAACAGAAATAACGCTCAAAATAAATTAAAATTTAAACTAAAATGTAGTAAAAAAAGATTGCAAATTTGGATTTTAATCGCCTCCAACAATTCTACCGGACCGCCTGCTTATTTACGTATAATGGGCTGCTTCGGTTATCAAAATGTCGGCCAAAAGTGCGTAGTAATTTTTATCACATATTTTGGTTCTTTCTTTTAGATCTGCCATAGTAAAATAAAACCAGAGAGGGGATGGAGCTTAAGAAACTGAATTGGAGATGGTATAGCCATTACAGAGGGATGTTTCTATATTTTCTGTGATACTGCAATGCCGCACGTCTTCAACAAACAACATGACGATTAATGTCTCTTCAGAAAGCTGAAATACAAGACTGCCAGTTCCTGCAGCTTCTCATTTGTAATGCTGCAAAAACATTTCTTGGTAATAGCCTTATATCTCAAAATGTGTGGCCTTCCAGATCTCCGAACTTAGTGTAACTTGTGTTTTACCTTCGGAGCTTTTTTTGCAGAATAATGCGTAAAATATCCACTTCGGTTTGCAGTAACTGAAAAAGATTTTAAAAATCTCTCAAAGAACTGTTCCCCGTGTCACACAAAACATGCAGCAAAGAGAAAACGCATTCATTACTGAAGGTTGCAGCCATTGGCTATGAAATGAAGGAGCGTTTTATTAAAAAAAAAAACACCGCATTGCGCCTTTAATTAATGGGTACAGATCAAACTGTTTTCGAAAGTGACGGCATGACTATTCGATGAAGCTCCAAATACTGAAAGTTCAGGTACGTTTACCTTACCGTAGAGACACATAGGCTTGTAGACACGTGCGTACATTGGGCCTTAAATTAATGTACCTACCATTTGCTTTAAAAAGATATAAAGACATTCTGAAGCTGAGTTTCGCGAAATCAAGTCCTTCAGTGAGGATTGGGATAGAAGCGACTGCTCACAGTTACAAACTGGCTCAGCTCTTGAATAGGTGGTGTAATCACACGGAACTTCAAATGTGAAAGTTTCAGTACTGTATCACATCAAACATTAAACTTCTCAATAAGAGAACCAGTTGGCTCAATACGACCAAAACAAAATCCGACCTCTCGACCCCATTCCTACACGATTTCGGAGTAATACCCATTTTGGGGAATGCGTTTTAAAACACCATTCCACTTCTGGTTGTGTAGTCAAAAGCAGTCGCTTTTCAAGAGCTATTCGCATCAAAAATTCAGCTCAAACTCTGAGGTGGCTGACTATGGAATGAACAGGATTCTACTCCCGGTTGTACTACGATACTCAAACCGACTCTAGGGATCGTCCATTTCTTACCTCAGCTCCCTTTAAACCTACATTCCGTGGCACTTAAGCACAGTGAAACTTTGCTTTCATACTTCACCCACATTCATCGTATAACGTTGATCGATGCAACCAACTGTGTGCATGTTGCATGTCCCTTATATAATTACGCTTTTCACTGCCATTTACTTGATTCGGTCTGCAGCGAATAAGCAGTCGTCTACGGTGAAGGTAATTCTTTAATCAGCTCTCACTACAAAAATAAACAATGTTGTACAAAATGGCTACAATGTACAACTTGCTTTAGATCCGAAATACTCTGCATTATTCTTTTACATTATAATTATGTTTTTCATATAATTCTCACATTAAGTACCGATTATATGCCTAAACGGATTAAGCAACTGCTTTTTAAGAGAGAGAAAGAGTCCTTTCTGTGAGCTAAGAGCAGGATTTTTAAATATAATTTTGAAAATTTCGTGCTTTCTAAAATACATTTAAAATTCGGCATGGTTACCATTTTACCACAACGAAAAAAAAAAAGCAAAGCCCCATTTCCTGTGTTTAGTACATCAAAGCATGCAGAGCCGTTACAGAAACACAAACAAGTCGTTTGTAATTCTGGGAGATGTCTTCCTTTATTTGAACTATTTCTTCTATTCGATATGTAAAAAATAACGATATGGCCCGGATAGCGCAACGCCTTGCACTAGCGTTGAAATGTGTTGGCTAGGTATGTGTGTGTGTGTGTGTGTGTGTGTGTGTGCGCGCGCGCGCGCGCGCGAAGGTATGTATGTCTCTAGCCGTCGCTAACAACTTTCGAACCGTGACAGCGAATTTTATGTAACTTTTTCCGCATAAAACCCATGACGTGGGCGGGACCCAAAGCCCTGACCAATTACCGCAGCGTTACAGCCTGGACACACTGACATCTGCGGTAGCCTCTGCCGTGCAGACAGAAATACTAAAACGTAACGACGAATCTAAAACTTTATATGCAATTTTGTTTGACGACAACAAGATAAGCCTTTCTATCTACATCTGTAATTTATTGTAACTGAACACAGACATGTTTTACATTCCACAAAGCAACTTTTCGTGCTTTCAGGCTTATAAATATTAAATGAGAAAAACTGAGAATTTATGCAACACAAACCATAACAAAGAATTCTGTCCCTTGCGCTTTCATTTGTTTAATTATTTCGAAGACAAGAGAGTCTAAAGAAAACACAACATCGGACATGAAACGTGTGTTTACATAATGCGTGCAGCTCACGGTCTAAAACATTTCTCGCCAAAGTTACGTATTTGTCGATTTGCGCTCTATAAAGCAGTGCAAATGTACACAAATGTACACAACTGGGTTTTCACGTGGCCTGTTTGTCGTTATTTTGGGGTTGTAATTGAAATTCGAACATGTGCATATAGTTCAGTAAAATTCGACGACGGCTTGCTTTATTAAAATCCTGTTCACCGGTTTGCGGCTTTCTACATAAAAATCGCGAGAAACAGCGAAGCTACTGTGCATAATTCCGCAACATTTCTTTGTGAGCGCGACTAAAACAACGTAGAAAGTAACACTGAGGCGCGTTCGTTCAACCATTGTTTCAGTGGAAAAGCAATGAGTATTACAGAACCTGTGTGTGCAGCTGTAGCCTTAATTATTCAGCGTGCAATGCACATGCGCCATATTGTCATCTGTGGCCTGCCCCGCTGTACAGTATTTTCCCACATAATCAAATAAATGATAAGATTTTCGGGGCAAAAACACTACTGAACACAATGCGTGTGTTTTGGTCTTCTCTGCAAATTCTTTTTGAAACATTTCTCATTCTAAGAAGAACTGGGTGAGAGATGATAAAAATGTTTATTGGTCTTCATGTAAAGTACTGTGTATTCTTGTCCTATATTAATGAAAACTGAATTTTCTCGACAGATTTTCGAAAAACCCTCAAATGTGAAATTTCACGGCAAACCGTCCAATGGGTGCCGAGTTGTTCCATGCGGACAGACGGACATGACGAAGCAAATAGTCGATTTTCGCAATTTTGCGAACGCGCCTAAAAAGGGTAAAATAATTTACGGAAATATTGAAAATTCATATTACTCTTAATTAGGTCTACCACTTTAACAGCGTCTTCGTGTAAGTGGAAGTATTTGAATAAAAACACTAATTTGTTTATGATTAACCGAATGACGCTGACAGTGGCTCTGACAAATAGTGTGGAATAACAAGAGAGTGTGTTAATAATGACGTCGTTAGGATACTGCACTAGTGGTCTGGATGTATGTGAGGTACACTCAAGAACCGTGTCGGAAGAGACCACGGAAGGCCACTACACACAGGCCAGCTGTTTCCGAGACAAAGTGTAAAGTCAAATCCTCCAGAAGAGGAAGCAGTATGCTGGTTCGAAATATGTCAGGTAAAGGTATAATTCACCTTATAACAGGCCACAAAGGCCCAGAGGTGGAGTAAGAGGTATAGCTCTATTCTTTCTTTAACCTCGGCACTAAATGGGGTGGGGTTCAAAGCCACTCCCCGGCCGCTTTACCCCCGGGAAAGACTGAGTACCTATTGTATAGGAGGCTGGGTGGGCCCCAGGGTCGGTCTGGACGGTTGCGGAAAATCTCGCCCCCACCGGGATTCGATCCCCTGACCGTCCAGCCCGTAGCGAGTCGCTTTACCGACTGAGCTATCCCGGCCAACGAAATATGTCAGGGACGTTATATAATATTCGTATAGACCTACGTGTACTATATTGCGAAACAACCAGGAATGTCAATTCGTTCTCGTTCATTTACACCCACACCCACCCACCCACACACACACACACACACACACACACACACACACCTGACTCATTTAATTACATTTCGAACCTCATAATCCAAGGGATATGAAATTCCATGTACCTGAATGTTAATTTGTTAAATTACGGCACTTCAAATGTGGATATCCAGAGTTTCAACACGCACCCCAACATTACGCAATACTGTATGCAATCCATATTAAAATCGTTCAGCTATTTCGTTTCTATATTCAGACAACGGAAAGGGTTACACTGAGGGACTCTCCGACTCTCTTCCACGTCTCCATGGAACTGTCACACTTCTCCGTGCAGTGTAACGTACGCTTGCATTCCTAGTCATTCCGTTCAGACGAATGTTGACAGTGATAATGGTCATAAGTGACAAAGACCTGGAGAAGAAGCGGGATGAAGAGGTCTAAGAAGTGGGCAGGGACGTCATCCCTGCCATCCATGGGCACTTCTTCCGTCCCTCCAGCATAGTTCGGAATTTCGGTAAGGCGCTCTGTTTCTATTCATACTTTTAAGGAGCTCTAGTAGCTCACTAAGTAGAGTGACTTAACACAACCAAAAATCTAAGTTTAATTCCTTGGAGGGGCAGGGATTTTTCTATTCGTCACTGCGCCCACACCAACCCAGCCCCCGTCCAATTGGTATGGGAGACAATTTTGCAGTAGCAAAGCCGCGGAGACACAAAACTGACTATTCACCTCCGTCTATGGGACAGGTTAATAATGCATGGAGCTATAAATCCACTATCCAACTGCATCTACGGCGCGGTTCTTAGCTCAGCGTCGAACAAATGCACCAAAATATCCATAAATTTTTAACATCTTAACTTTGCAGAGATTTGCAGTTCTTCTTACTGTGGACAATATCGGGCCATGAGGAGGCAATAGTGTTGAGGGTAGCTTTAAGAAATTGTGCTTATTTATATCAGAAGGAACCGTGCAAGTGTCAGACACGGTGAGATTTCAGATATTGGATGCGGTGAAATTCAGAGAGTGGTGTTCAGGGATGTAAAGCCATTAATCTGGTATACGGTTAACACCTATTTAGAAGGATTTGCTGCCACCTTCACTAAGGTAGAAACTGTTGCGATATCGACACTGAATTAGTAGATAGAACATTCTTGCGAATCACTGGTTTTGTTACTTTTATTAATTAACGACACTCATGTGCACAGAATTACATCGCGTTGATGATTGCTGAATGAGTGATTACGCAGAATTTGTGGAATTACAATGATAGGGCAAAACCGAAGCACTCGAACAGAAACCTCTCCCAGCTCCAGTTGTTCTCCCACAAATTCCACATGGCCTGTTCAGGGATTAAATTCGGGCCTCTATTTTAAGACCAAGTCTGAAACGCCTGAGGAATGGCACAGCCTCGAAAACGGCGGTACCCGCGAACCATACACGACAGTCTTAACCGAAGACTTTGCACCCATAACCAGACACAATATTCATGTCTCCGGCACACAATCCAAATGTACGAATTTCCCCTATCTAAATATTCCAGATTTTTAGAAATGTTTAGTTGTGCCAATTCTTATGCCAGAGTTTGTTTGTTTTTGGCGCAACAGCCCACAGTGGGCCAGGGCCTCCTCTTTCACGAATTTTCTAGATCACACACAACGACGCACCAAAATCGGTAGGACTCCTCTGGACGAGTGATCAGCTCGACACAGATACTTCTACCGGACAGCACACAACACTCACAACAGACAAACATCCATGCCCTGGTGTATTCGAACCCACAATCTCAGCAGGCGAGCGGCCGCCGACCTACGCCTTACTTATGCCAGAGTACAAAGATAATTTATTTCTCGACCTTCTCTCAAGACATAAAATTGGATAATAAGCATGTAAAGCACAAAGACAGTGCAATAAATTTCACTAAATTCTTTAAAAACCACGACACCTGCCCAGATGTATAGACAATACTGACCTTCAGTAAATGGGCATGGAAGTACAAGTCAGCACGCAAAAGTCATCACAAAATAGTCACCACCACGTTCTAACTACACTGTTATTTGCATCTAGATGTCAGTCAAGCCTGCTGTTAGTAACTTCCGTCGACAAACGGGAATTAAATTTTAACTAATATTTTGGCTGATTCGCATGGAAAGGTTGAAAAAGAACTCACACTTCAGCATCCTTATGTCCTTCCGTCCGCAAGCATCAATTCCATGCGCGCTAAACAGATTTCCGTAAAATTTGATACTGAATTTTACCAGCACTTATCAACAGATTCCAAACACGTTTAAAATCGGACAACAGTAGCGCAAACTTTGCATGAATATTTGCACGTGTTTCTGTTCACATCTCGAAACCATCTCGATCAGTACATTTACTTGAAGCAAAAAATGTCGCGAACAATCTTTGCAGAGAAAACGAGACACACGTTTGACGCCCGTGTGTATTACGCTTTAAGTATTAAAGTTTTTGATAAACACAAGAAAAACAAAGGGCCAGAATTCTTCCGGAATTCACACATTTTCTGACTTGTTCTTCTGCACCCAAAACCACGTTCTTGCTTCGTATGTAATTCCGTACATAAAAGCCTTATGTCACAGGCGATGTTTTTTTCACAAGGTACAGGTAAGCTCCAATTTACATGGCAGCTTCCTTCCTAGTGCACGAAAGCTTCTGTATGCAGACGATATACTTTGAATCGGACTTTCTTTTCAATACTTAACGGGGCAGACTCTCCGGTAGTACTGTAACCCGCCTATTAACCACAACGGTAAACTCGTGGGGCGAGACTAGATAAGATAATGAATAAATCTGAAGGGAATTTGGAAGACCTGTAAAAAGATGGTCCAATCAAATCTAAGTCTCGAAACCGGCTCTGGTAACGTAATTCTTGATTTAAGGAAAGGAGACAAGAGGGGGATCACGAAAAATTATAATAAATTAATCAGTATCCCTCGTTTTCTGGACCTTCCGTAAGCGCGAAATAACTGTAGTAAATAAATGCGGGATGTTGCTAACACTACAGAACGCACAGGCCGACATTTAATTATCATTAAAAGAGCATCATAAAGAGTGCACTTGAAAAGGGACACACCTGTCTGCGTCTCATATTATAAACAAGAAATATCCTGCTATTTAACACTGTAGGAGTGTATTTACACCAGAAACACAACTTTCATAAGGTAACTTAGACTATACAGTGATTATTTAAAAATTACAGCAGTTCCCACCAGGCAGGAGTCCACTAGTTTTGCCTAAACGGTCCATGAGTTCAGTAGATATTGCTCAAGTTATTAGAACGTAAAATATTTCGAGCTTCTCCTGATCTTAGCCGTATTGTCCCTATTGCTCAACAAATGGCGTATTTGTGGCGCTCGAACTGTGAAGTTCCTGCAAAATGTGCCTATGTGTTCCATCATTTTAGATAATTTTCCGGAAGGGGTCCACAGGTTTAAATGAGACTCTGTAAGGGGTCTGCCGTACCGGAAACGCCGGTAACGCCCTGCCATAATACGGAGTGGTAACTGAATGTACCACTTGCTGTAAAGCCTCAGCTCTGTAACCGCATTTTGCGTGTGTTGTATAGAATTCCTTTGAATACACGGAGATTTTTCTCCTACATAGCATTAACTGATCGTTCTTTACAACGAGAATTCCGTGTATTTTATGTTATAGGAACTGAATTCTTGAAGGTTATGTGGATAAACTTCGAATTTAAAATGGGTTATACATAAAACCAGTACCCTAAATTACCATAATGACAAATGTATGCAAAATGTACGTACTGCAAAAAAAAAAAAAAAAAAAAAAACTAGCAACCAAACAATAAAAAAAAAAAAAAAAACAAAAAACAACACACAACAAAACCCAACA
>Ga0123355_10017366_pt1 | contig 11369 bp, 7 predicted proteins | sample TergutEmb28metaG_3_FD_89872 | JGI IMG/M metagenome (GOLD analysis project Ga0123355, IMG submission 89872) | Embiratermes neotenicus P1 segment gut microbial communities from Petit-Saut dam, French Guiana - Emb289 P1 | ecosystem: Host-associated > Arthropoda: Insects > Digestive system > Gut ...
GGTTATGAGCTATGGAATTATATTTTGGGGAAACTCATCACATAGCTCCATAATTTTTAGAATACAAAAAAAGGCAATTAGAATTACGGAAGGATGTGGGAACAGAGTTTCGTGTAGAAAATCTTTTCCTGACAAACAATGAAAATCACAATTTAGAAACTAGACAAAGAAATAATTTATACCGTCCTCAAGCAAACTTAACCATTTATCAAAAAGGAGCTTATTATTTGGGGATAAAAATTTTTAACAATTTACCCTTAGAGATTAAAAATGTTGCTGGTAACCAAAAGAAATTAAAATTGATCTGAAAAAATGTTTACACACTTACTCATATTACACAATTGAAGAGTACCTTAGTCAATCATGAATTAAGAACTGTATCAAAAGATTTTATTATAGTGGTATGTTGATTTAAGATTCTGTCTCTGTGCATTATGTAAGTACTTTTGAATTGTTTTTAAGTCCTGTCTAGTTACATTATGTTAGTATTTGATTGACTGTATATTCTGAACTGATCACATTTCCTTGTATAAACTTGATCTGTTACTTATGTATCATAACCACAAATCACTATCACATGTATCTTATTGTCAAGACTCATTCTGTACTATGCCTGTTGTTATCTAATTACAAGTTCTATATCCACTGTGATGGATCTCTGGAATACTAAATAAATGAATGAATGAATGAATGTAATTCAGACAATTATGACACAATGCCACACAGTCATTTTTAATAATGGTTTAGTAGTTAGTACTTTTTCCCAGCCTTGGGAAGTCATAGGACCAAATACTGGGCCAACAACTGACTATTCTGAGTTATTCTTCCTGTCCCTTTGTCTGTCCGTGCATGTAAGTGTTGGTATATTACCTTCAAATATCCCAAAACACCTTCATCCCACATCCTTCCCAATTAATCTGCTGTTTAGTAGTGGGTAACTATGTAACAGTATGTCTTTATCAGTAGGCAAGAAGGACTTACGTCTTATATGTCAGTTTTGACTTATGATAAGTATCAATATATACTTCCTCTCTTAGGAATTTATTAGGCCTAGTTCTTGCACAGAAAAAGTTACAAGCATGGTACTTGAATCAAGTCATCAGTAACAACACCTAATTATTTATAAAAGTTTCTGATCAACCCATGCACTTCTAAATAATTTTGACTTAAACTTATCTTAATAAATGCCAACAAGATAAATACAAAAACAAAGATCTCTAAGTTCATAAATAGATTGCTGGCACATGCAATGATGTATCATTCTTCCCTTGACAGGACTCCTTCATTGTTGATAATGGTCCTGCAGGCATCTGGGTGTGGGTTGGCCGCAAAGCATCACCCAAGGAGAGGACTGAAGCAATAAGTAATGCTCACGGATATGTGAAAAAGAAGGGTTACCCAAGCAACACTCCAGTCACACGAGTAGTGGATGGAGGGGAGCCCACTGAATTCAAAGCACTGTTCACCTCCTGGAAGGTACACAACCAGACAGTTGGCCTAGGAAAACAGCATAGTGGTAAGTTTCTGTGCAATTCTTTGTACCGGGTTACCTAAATGTATGGCCATAATGGAAAATAATCACAATGTGATCATGTGATAACAGGTTGCCACTGCAAAGTAGAAGAGAACTGTGTTTTTCTGGGTTATTATGCAGCATGTAGTGGTAATCCCTTATTATGCAGCATGTAGTGGTAATTCCTTATTATGCAGCATGTAGTGGTAATTCCTTATTATGCAGCATGTAGTGGTAATTCCTTACCGATGTTTTGAGAAAACTTATCGGTCCCAACTTCCAGGGTAAAGAAAAAAAAAAAAAAACCCAAAATGTCAGTAAGGCATTACCACTGCATGCTGCATAATAACTCAGAAGAACACATTTTTCTTGTGAACATAACTTTAATTGATATTTTTATGCATTCTGATTGGCTTATTACCCAAATTTGTCTTTGAGATAAGCATTTACACTTTGAGGCACCTGCTCCTTACCCAATAAATAATATGCACAGAACAAAATACAGGTATTAAGTGTGAAATATGTATGTTATCTGCAATTTTAAACCTGTCAGTATGTCTGCAAACCAGCTGTCAACAAGCAAGTCAAATAAGTACACAGCCCAGTATGGCCAGTGTATTAATTAGGAAGTCCTTCATCCTCTAACATAATTGTACTTCAGCTGTTAACTGGCTTCACAACCTCCACATGCATGTTTTTAATTTTGTCTTAACCAAGAACCATTCTAGAAATATTTCACTGATGTACTTATGCTTTGATGTTATTTTTCAGACATCTAACAGTTCCATATTAACTGCAGATGTATGGGGCTCAATGATGATTACAAATGGTGAACTGAAAATAAATTTAGAAAAAACTGCAATGACTTAGCACCTTCAAAGGCACTAATTACATTTTATGTGCAAGGAAGGGCCACAACAATTACAGAAAATAATAATGTAGCAGTTACCTGAGCTGAGACTTTAACCAAATACATTCCATATATCTATCCAATTACCCACCAATCTGCATGTATGACAAGTCATACAACTATCTTCCCAAAAGTGGGTGTCAGTATTGTGTGAAATGAGGCATCCCCACCATCTGGCTGTTAGTGCATGCTGCTGATTTTTGTGTAATAAAAAATATTATTGTGCATCAAAATTTGATGAACTTGAAAAATGGTGTAGAAATTGAGAAACCTCTGGCTTCTCGCCCTAAGGCAAGAAAGCAATTTTAATATATTTAAGAACTTGTTTTTAGAATATATGGACCTAAGGGGAAGGAAATACTACAAAGATGAAGGAAAATGCACAAGAAGCAGCATAATTTTTAAAGTTAACCAATTATTATGGGGGTGTTTAATTGCAGGAGGTTCAAATGTCTAGGTTGGGCTCTTGTGGCAGAGAAATACAACACTTTAGTCAGGAAAGTCTGAAGACCTAAGAATGCAACGGAGCTTAGCAAGAAATAAATGTGGTTATGTGGACTTGATGTAACAGGTCAAGTTAGCGTTTGGGTAGTTGTTTTACTGAAATTTTCAAAATTCCTTCTTTTATTTGCAAAATACATAATCTGGATTGTCCACATAGAGCTTACCTTCACAAAATAAGGTAATAGTTAAACAGTTCAGTGACCCAAAGAATCAGTGCTTGTTGTCCATTCCTGGAGAGCTGTTGATGTTTCAGTTGGCAAGATCACTTCCACAATCAACACCAAGTTTGATGCTGCTACACTGCATGACAAGCCAAAGATTGCTGCCGAATCACAGCTTGTGGATGACGGAACAGGAGAGCGAACAGTGTGGCGCGTTGAGAAATTCCAGCTGGTCCCTGTGCCTGAAACACTTCTTGGTTTGTTTTTCTCTGGTGACTCTTATGTGGTGAAGTACAGTTACTCAGCTGCAGGCTCTACGAAGTATTTAATCTACTTCTGGCTGGTGAGTTGTCTCATATTACTAGGGCTGGAAGTCAGTTACGTCCTGGAGCAGAGAAATATTAAACACATGATGGTTTCTAGGGTTCCAAAAGATCAGGCAGAGATATCTGTGTCACCATACTAATTGAATATGACAAGTTATGTTGTTGTATAAATTATCATCACCAAATCAAAAAATACCTTACAGTTATGAATTTTTAATTTTTGTTTTCCCAAAATATACCTCAATGAACATTGCAAACTTCACAAATCTCTCACCATCAAACATTTTACCACCCCCATGTTGCAAGCCACAAGTTTCTTTCTCAAGTCGCAGATTAGCAGAAATTTTCATGTTCATATATTTTATGATACTGAGTTAAGAAAGTACAGTAACTACCCATCTATGCACATGCCAGTACCATTTGGAGCACAGTTTCATTTTTCTGCTGCATAAAATGTACCTTACTATGAAACTCTTCTCCACATTTCATGGATATGAACAGGTTGGAAAGTGTTCCAGGTGAAAGATTTAGATCTTAATTTGATTCAAATTTTTTTGTCTTTCAAGTACAACATTGACCCCTTGCCTTCATATAGTTCTGCCACTGAGAATCCATGGAATTTACCTTCACTCTGTCTTAAGTCTTCGCAGTGTGGAACTTAAGAACAGGAATGACCTTACTGTCAGAATTCATATTATTACTATGATGAGCCCATTACAAGTAATGTTGTAGGTTTGGTTTCGTTTTCATCTAAGTTAAATTTTATAATGGACTGAGAGAATCCAAAATGAAAATTACTTGACAGTGTTTACTGTTAATATTCTGACACTGAACTTAATTACAGTATTTTAAATGGTATAAAAATAGAGTTATGGCCAGCTTACTATATATTCAGAAACATTTGCACAAAATATTACTGTACAAACATCTTAAAACAATGAGTTGTTGCTGATGTTGCCTTCAGGGTCAAAACTCTTCACAAGATGAGAAGGGTACTGCAGCAATGAAGGCAGTGGAGTTGGATGATGAGCTTGGTGGTGTAGCCGTACAAGTACGTGTGGTGCAAGGCAAGGAGCCAGCACATTTTCTCGCCATATTCGGTGGCAAGATGATTATTCTGCGTGGTGGCAAGGCATCTTCATTTGATGGTAACTATATCACTCTTCATCTGCATAAACACATCCAGAATCACCATTTCTCTGATGATCATAATTTGTGATTTGATGAGCATTAGATTGAGAAAAAGGGCTGGGAATTACACTTTTGACAGGTTAGGGGAAGCTCCTCTGAAGTGATATTAGGGCAGTGATCCTGATGAGAAAAATTCTATTGTTTAAAAATTGTTAACACATTTAACAACTATATTCACTGCCTGAACATGCTGTGTGCATAAAAAAAAAGGCATGAAAAACCTCATTAATAATTACTTCACACATAATTTCCTAGATTTTTATCAGTGTGCTCAAGGTGTTATGACTTACAAACCGATTTCAAGTGAGCCAAATTTGACTGTCTCCCACTCAATTTGAGAATTGTAAATGTAAATACTGCAGTAATATGAAAAATTGAGATGCTTAATTCACTTTTGCTTCAACATCACAACTTTTTTAATGTTTCTGGTTATAAAACTTCTGCAATATTATGTTTGAGAAAGTTACACTTTACATACAGAGCCACATTATCTGAAAATATCATGAAACACGTTTTTTTCACCACCGAGTTGGGAAGACTGAGGGCAATTGCCAGGAAATGTGCCAATAAACTCCCTTACAGAATATCTGAAATACATTTTGCAGTTTCTGAAGCTCGGAATGTGGGCTACTGGTGAGAATCATTTTACTGTTAGATGTGTGTTCTGGTTTTTCATGCAGCCTAACAGAGAAGGCGCCATAACCATCAAACTACACCATAAATAACCACTACATCAAACATTAACTGACAAGATATTTAAGGTCGCTTATTGCTATGAACCATAAGCTACCAACTCCACACTGCTTAAGAAAACCCTTTACCTCCTGCATATCCCAGTCAAACACAAGCAATGTTTTCATGGTCAATGTGATCACAATAAAGTATCGGATTATACTGGTGGTAGATTAAATACCAACAGCAGGCATAATAAATTGTAATAGAATAAAACCTAAGAACCATAGAAAACACTTTACAGATAACAATTCTTCAAACTGAAAAGTATTTATCAATAATAAAAACTCAGCATAAAAAACCCAAAAAAGTGTACCAACGCTTTCAAGACACTATTCTCACATGCCTTGTACATATAACTGTACATATAACTGTACATATAACTGTACATATAACTGTACAAATAGATCAAAACATAAAACTTTATGAATTTCTACCCTCATTGTGAAAATGAGATTCCATTCCTATTTCTAGAACATACTGTCGCAATTATCCTTTCTCCATTTTCATGTTTTGTATTACTTGAGGTTGGCCAGTTTGGCCAAAACATGTTGTAATAAATACTAAGGAATGATAATAAAAATTTTAATTGTGATTGATGGTTTTTTTCTATTATAATTTATTCAATACCACAACATGATATAAAAGTAAAAGCATTCATAATGCGGGATAGAATAAGATTTCATCATGATACCTTTTCTTATTTATTTTTGAAGAAATTCTTGATATCATGAAGAGGTTTCTTCTCATCAGTGTATTATAATTTTTACTAGCCTCATACTAAATAATTAAATATTTAATGGAATGAGTGCCTATTATCGATAATGATGTTTGAGGATTTTGTGGCAATTAACACACAGCTTAAGATTATGTTCTCCTGTATGCAGTGCTGTCTAGTTTGGTTGAAAGTGTCCTTGAAATATTGGTAATTATCTATGGGACCACACCATGTCAAATTCCACAAGATTGCAACATTACATATCTAATTCCTCACAACAAGTATTTTCACTGAACCAATGAAAACAAACGCGTAGTTTTTTGTGTACGCGTGTATTGACAACATAGTCGCTTTCTGCATAGATCCTGATGAGGAAAATATGTCTCCAAAAACTGGTTTTAACGAAAGTTTAACAAGGGTGATCGCTGAAAGATTTTTATGTGTTTAATCACCATGAAAGCTCTCAAATCTTGCATCAGTATATCTAATGTAATCAAATATAAAGCACATATGCAACACAGATAAATTTCAATTCCAGGTGCAGACGCTGTAGACACTGGAATTCCTGAGAATTTCTTGCTGCAAGTGCGAGGCAATGACAGTCATAACACCAGAGCAACTGAGGTGGGGCTACATGAAAACATATATAGTGATATAATGTTTAAAGTAAACAAGGAATGAGATTTTAGCAGCAGCATTGGTCACAGTCGTTCTGAATTCATAATCACCCGGGAATACAAAACACCAGTCATATCAACATCACTATTTTTTGTCACTTCAATTGAAGAAGTTCTTCCACCATGTTTGTATGTCAGACAATTTTTTTTTATAATTACACACCAAGAAGACTTTATAATGGCTTAAGGTAAATGCTTGTAAATTATACAAGGAAGACTTTTGACTTTCTGTTTATCTCATAAATTTAAACAGACATTTATTTATGTTCAATTTTCTACCACCCTCACCTTTGTGCCCTCTGTTCTGGCTCCTGCACAGAAGATTGTGGTATGTTGTTTGACGCAGAAAATATAAAGAATATACAGTCTGTTATTCCCAAATTCAATAAACCACACAACATAACTATAGCAGTACAATTTTCTCCACTCTATAATGATCTCAGTAGCTAGAGACTCATTATTGCAAATAAGGTACATGTAAAGGTAAAAATCTCCCTGTAACATGCCATGACTGGCACAGACAGGGAGTAGAGGTATAACTCTGCCCCTGTTTAATCTTCATGTTAGATGGGGGTGGGTGGTCAATAAAGGTCATGCCCTGGCTGCTTTACCCCTGGAAAAGAGCCCTGGTACCCAATGTAGAGGCAGGTGGGTGGGCCTTAGGGCCAGTCTGGATGTGTATGGAAGATCTTGCCCCCATTGAACTTCAAATCCTGAACTGTCCAGATCACAGCGAGTCACTATGTTGAATCCACTGTCCTGGTCTGCACTGAAAATAAAGTGCACCATGTAAAGGTCAGATTGCCATTAACACATTCCCTGCCAAATGTCACTCAGATCATTTTCATGAAAGTATTCCATAGAACAAAATGTGTCTTATGCTATGTTTAACCTACCTCTGAAATGTTTTGTAATAGTTGTCAACCCCTTGCTATATGCTCTACATAGGACACGGTACATTCTTGGAAGAATTGATCTTGCATCAATCATTCAATATATTTGATAAACCCTTCTTAGTTTTTTGTTTATTGAATAGCTACATCCATACAGTTTACAACAGTAGTTGACATGTGAATGAAGCAAAAGTGCCTAAACCAAAGTGAAATTACACAGACAGTAATTCAGAATTATGCTGATCAGTGTGCAGCATGTGATCAGTGCTCCTACAGACTCCATGTGACAGCAGTCGGAATGACTCTGTTGATATGGGTGAAATCACATTACTATCAAGTGCTGGCCCCAAAACAAACAGCACAGCATAAAGTGTCAGATAGTAATGACACATCAATTCATATTCATTTTGTAGATGACAGAGGACTTGAGCATCAAATTAGAAAAGTTCTTCTTTACAGACAGTTTTATGCCAATATTTGTTGTCAAAAATAACAGATAAAAAGGTAAAGCAATCCCATTACAGGCCTGAACAGGCCCTAAGGGTTCCAGGAGGTTGAGGTTCTCAGATTTCTAGACAATTGCACATGAAGGTGGCAAGGTTGTCAGCCCTATGCACCAGCTGCCTTTACCCCCCAGGAAACATTTCTAGTACTCATTTCTGTTAGAGGCTGAGTTGACTACAGGGCTGTGTGGCTGGAAGGATTATGTCAATGAAAAATTCCAATGACACCATGGAGAATCGAACCCACGATCTTCGGGCTTGTAGCACAGTGCCTCAACCATCTGTGCCACCATATACCCTCAAAACTAACAGATACATAAAAAATTTCTGCCCAGCACAGCCAGACATGTATTTAATGCGGTGCTGTAACCCATTAATTCCTCAGGGAAGTGAGAATGTTGTTTTGTGACTGTGGATGCTTGCAGGTCTTAACAAAGAAACCAGTGTTGTCCATGTAGTGGGTCAACTGGCAACACTTCCTCTACCTCAGTTTTCAATGCTATAGTGTCAAGAAACTGAATTGAGCTAACAATGAAATTCCTTCATTCAATAATACAGCAATGCAAGATATTAATGTAAGGCTGTAAAAATATAGACCATTTGTTTACCATTTTTATTACCTGGGTTACAACCTTAAACATCAGTAAAGGTACATTTAAAGTTCCACTAATACATCTCTGTTAGTTTCAGAGTCATAACTATTTCTTTTTGGGATAGCAAAATTTCTTGTATCTAGACAAACAGGAAAAAAAACAGGCTGACTCACAATGTTAAATTACCATTTAAATTTCTAGCAGAGGGCATGTTCATGTAGGAAAGGCTTTAATACATATCCTACAACTTTTACCTCATCAACACAATGGAGATAGTCTGAAAGTTAATATTTGTGGAAATGACATGTAAAGAGAAAGACAAGGGTCCAATTGAGAGTTAGGATGACTACATTTTAAAGTGCAAATAATAATGATATGCTATACTTTTTGAAGGTTGACTGCCGAGCAGCATCACTAAACACCAATGATGTGTTTTTGTTGAAAACTGGTAGAAATAACTACATATGGTATGGTAAAGGATCCACAGGGGATGAGCGAGAAATGGCCAAGAAGATTGCTGCATTCATTGCTCCAGGAGAACAAGAAATAGTATACGAAGGTACAAGTACTTCTGCCAGCAATTTGGGGTTATTATGATGGTGAATATGAGGACACTGATACTGACGTGATACTGTGTAGTCTAGTAGATACACACAAATGTTTTGGAGGAATATGCTGCAAGCATATTTACGGTAGAATATCCTGAAAACTGATGTAGCAAGTAGTAATAGAAATGCAGTATTTTGAAGCAGGCTCCTCAGTTCCTTCATTTAATCTTCTAATTCCCTTGTAAGGGTAGGTTTATACAGTTGTTAGGTGTATAGCATGTTATAAACAAAACTGCTGCATATCTACCTCTGAAATTGTCTTCCTTTCAACACCCATTCACAGTATTTCTTTCATAATTACAATTTTTGTAATTCTTTCATTAAAATCATCCCTAATAGAAATAAATAATCCCTGGATTTCTTCAACATTTTGTACATTTGCAGTCCTTTCAAATACCAGTCTCCTAGACCTATACTACTGCCCATATTTCTGAAACCATAAATTATCCTGGGACCTGATGACATCCAAAAAGTCCTTATTCCCTGATTTGTTTCTAAGTCCATTTAATAATCAAATCTTTAATGAACCTATAATAATGTGACATTTGGGGTTTTCACAGCATTGTTAATGAAGGCTGAAGTCTTCTGGCATAAGTCAGTGTGTCAACTGGTATTCAGTTACCAACATTTTAGAGGAATCCAAAAACTACCCTGAACACAGAAGCAGCAAGCTCCTCCAAAACTTTCATAACTAAGTGCAAATTGACAAGGTATCTTCCCAGAATACTTCAGTCTTCAACCTGTAAAAAACTTCACAGTCTCATGTTTATCCACTCACTTTGTTTTCCTCCCTCTAATTTTCTGCATGTTCATTATCCTCTGAAAGCAGTTTTTTAATACAATACCCCAGATGCATGTCAGACATACTTGCAGCTGGAGAAAAGCAAGTATGGAATTCATCCAGTTCTCGTTACATGGACTGTCTAATACATATCTGCACTATAATGTCCGTCACAAAATTATGTGTTTCAAAGACAAGGTATCAGCAGAACCACTCTACCATGCACATCTTTACTAGAAGGGCTGCATTGCCAGCTGTAGCTGTGTATGAGCAAGCAGAAAAGTAATCTTGCCATCACAACGTTGCATTACTTGTTATAACCTCTTCTTTATTTCTGGAAGTTCATAGCATCCATTACAGTTTGTATCTTGCATTAAAGTGTTTCTGAAATATCCTTGGTTGTTACAATGCCAGTAAAACTGTGAAGATTGGTAACATGTGGCATAAGAAGGCAGAATATGTGTACCACTTGCAATGTGGTTAAGCCTCTCAAAAGATATTTCTGAACTGAAATATTGTGGTGACTTGAGTTAAAAAAAAAAAAAATAAGAAAAGAAATAATAGGAAAATTGTGCGGTGTAGGTCATGACACTGTTAACAAATATGCAAGGAAGATTTAAACTCTTCCTCAGAAAATGAAGTATTTGCTTCTGCCAGAAAAGCACAGAAAAGGAAAAATAATGTCATGGATACGAACAACTAAGATAAAAATGTGGAGTGTCAAACATTTATAAATTTCAACAAGGAAATATTCCACAGCAGCAAAATTAAGTGAAGTTACAGAGGATCAAATACGCTATTCTGATATCATGGTCTACAGTTCCAAGAATATTAAGGAAAATTGGTTTTGGATGTAGCAAATTTAATGATGGTAGGAAAATTTAATGGAAAGAAGAAATATGAGGCAGAGTGGAATTTCTTAAGACAGTGTATATCATCCATAATCAGGTGATACGCAACCTACTGCTGATTTGACAATGTGTTGGTGAATCAGAATTGTTCCTTAAAATACACCTCACATGAATCTTACTTGATCAGGTAGACACAAACAGCAAGTTGGAATACCCTGAGAATGGAGGCAGTAGGTTCATCTGAAACATCAATACACTTCCCCTGAACTAAGGAATGAGATTGCAGAAAATGAACTTTCACAACAACAACAACAACCACACCCCCATTGCAACTGCCGCCGCCACCGCCGCCGCCGCCGCCGCCACCACCACCACCACCACCACCACCACCACCACCACCACCACCAA
>Ga0123355_10017367_pt1 | contig 11368 bp, 5 predicted proteins | sample TergutEmb28metaG_3_FD_89872 | JGI IMG/M metagenome (GOLD analysis project Ga0123355, IMG submission 89872) | Embiratermes neotenicus P1 segment gut microbial communities from Petit-Saut dam, French Guiana - Emb289 P1 | ecosystem: Host-associated > Arthropoda: Insects > Digestive system > Gut ...
ACATAGTGCGATCTAGAGCTTCCTCCTTCAAATGTGAGTATCCTCTCCTTTCCTTAAGGTCATCCAGTAGCTTCCTACGTTTTCTTCCTCGTCTTCCTGTCACTTCTATACCTCCTTTTATCTAGTAATTATGAATACTATAATTAAAATAAGCCTAAGTAATAATGAAATTGAATGTGGTATCAGCATTAATTATGTATCAAAATATTCCTTTAAACTGTAGAAGGAGTTATGTAACAGATATATTTTAATGGGAGTTTAAACTTATTTTTATCACCAGATAAATGTTTAACAGTTTTTGGTAAATGGTTGTAAATATTGATTCCTTGGTAATAAACACCTTTTTGGTATAATGTCAAGTTTGCTATGGGTATGTACAAATCAAAAGTTTGCCATGTAGTAATTTTATGCATTTGTAAGTTAGTCATAAATTGGTCTTTATTTTAGTAAGAAATAAGAGTACTGAAAGTATATATTGGGACTGGTAGGATATTTAACTCCTTAAATTCCTTAAATGGTTGCCAACAAGAGGCATTCTTACTGAAATTCATAATTATTCTAATTATTCTTTTCTGAACTTTAAATATTTCTTCACCATGTGAAGAGTTGCCCCAAAATATAATTCCATAAGATATAATTGAATGGGCATAAGAAAAGTATGTACTTCTCAATACATCTAGTGACATAAATGGCCTAATCGACCTGATGGCATAACAAGCCTTATTCAGTCTAGTTGTTAGTTCACTAACATGACACATCCAAGTTAAGTTGGTGTCAATGGTTAGTCCCAAAAATGTTAAACTTCGGGCAGTAGCAAGTTTCCTATCACCAAATGATACCTGCATATTAATTTCGTAATCAGTTTTAGTTGAAAATTGCCAAAAATGTGTTTTGTCATAGTTTAATGTTAACAAATTACTGCAAAACCATTTATTTATTTCATTAAATATCTCGTTAGTATTAAATTTTAATTTGTCCTTATCGCGGTTAGCAATAATAAAGCTTGTGTCATCAGCAAATTAAGCTTGTATCTTCCGCAAATAAAATTCATTTGGATTTATTGTTATTATCTTTAGTACTTGTTATTTTCTTTATGTCATTAATATAAAGTAGGAACAACAATGGTCCAAGACTGAACCTTGAGGCACACCATGTTTTACTATTCCCCAATTGAGAGAGGCTATATAGTCAGTATTAACTAATTTGGCTCTCTGGTGTCTATCTTCTAGATAGGATTTAATTAGTGAGTAAAATGTACCTGTTATACCATAAAACTTCAATTTTGACAGAAAAATATAACGATTGATGCAGTTAAAAGCCTTAACGAGTTCACAAATAATATCTCCAATTATGTTTTTTTTATTATTTAAAGCATTTAATATTTCTGAAATAAGGTTGTGTCTGAAATTTTCCAGGACCCAGCCATCTTGACATAGGTTCTTTGGTTTACCCTCTTTTCAAGAATGTCCTGAGATAGTTCCAAAGTTCCAACTCCAGCCACTGCATGCTTTTTATGCAATCCATTACTCACAATCAAATACGTTAACTCAAATCCTTTGTTGCAGAGACCAGTAAATTTGATTTCCAAGTTAGGGATTTCTCAGTTAACCACAAATCTAAATTCTGCCGCCCTTGGCTCCAGTCTCCAGCCACTACCTCTCACCACTCTAACTGCTTCTCTTTCATACTGTCCTTATGAAAATTGAAGAGGGGCAAAACTTGGGGACTTTCTAAAAGAATGATGCTCTTTCCCTTTCTCTCATCACAAATCAAAATTCTCTCACTTTTCCCAAGACTTTCCTTCCTCACCTACTCTTTTAAATATCTTTCTCACCATTCTATAACTCATTCAGGTTGCAAAGAATTAATTTTTTTACTTCAATGAATTCCTCATATCATTTAATATTTTTTAGCTAGTACCTAATTCATATTTTATATTAAATCTTCCATATGATATTCTTTTGTGACTGTTGTATTTCAGCTGTCCTGAAAAGTCAAACTTCAATTACATAGGTACATAACAATAAGAGAATTATGTGCTATTAAGGATGAGTTATTGTCATCTTAAAAAAGTATCTAATTTGACCCCTGCTATCAGTACTAATTGAGTATGACCACATATTCCAAACTCTGTGCTTTAAATTGTTGTTTTTTCTTGCTTCAGTCATCCAAACAGACTTTCAGTTTGGTACACAGGCAAATAATTATCGTTCATGTAACCTGCATTTCACATTACACACTTATTATATTCTAAAGTGTGAGGCATCTACATAAATAATATCATACTGTGAGCCACAGAGCAGTATCAAACAGAATTACTGTCATTATATAAGCATAACTTAGGCTTTGGGCGACCGAGGTGAGAATCTTCTTAGTTCCTTTGAGAGGACATTTCTATGGAAAATATTTGTCCTAGTACCTGAAAATGGACGTTGGAGGAGGTGCAGAAACTCCGTAATGTATAAGGTATATGATGAACATGATGTGAAATTTATTAATCTGGACATGTGATGAGGATGGAAGAAAGTAATCCTGCAAAGAAAGTCCTTTTTACCAAACCACTAGGAAATGGAGATAGAAGGAGAGGCAGTTCAAAGTTGAGGTGGCATGAATTGTTAGAAGAGGAGGTCACATGGGTTGCGTTCAGAAATTAGAGAGTTAATACTGTCTTGTACTTAAGGCACAGTGCACGTGATTTGAAACACATTTATGAAATTATGCTGAAAATATTAGGTGCCACCATATAAAGTCCAGTTGCCTGGGTGCTTGGCTAGGGTGGTGAGTAGCAGCTCATTTTGCATTAAATCCTACATATTGGGATGTATCATGTTTTCCTAGCGGTGGACTACACAAAGCTTGATTATCCAAGAATGGAAACAACATTAGTTGCAAACACCAGTAACAAAACAGACACTGCCTCTTACTGTTTCAGGCTTCATTAGGAGTAAAGGGTTTATTTGCGTTGACTGTAGTATGTACTTGGTTGTGATGGACAGGTAATTGCCAGTTCTAAAATTGCCCTCCTCTTGCAGCAGGTCTGAATTTGTGTAATAGCTGTTATGATTGCATTCTTTGCAGTGACACCATGTTGTATGGTAGAAATTTTCCAATGTTTTGTGGGACCTGCTGCCTCAGTCTTCAGGGTGGAAGATGGAGGCAGAATGTTTCTCCAAATTGCTGATATATTTCTACCAGAATACAGGTTCAGATCCCAGATGATTTTCTTCATAATAATTGCTGTGAGAATTCAAATTTCAGAACATAGTATCTAATTACTGGAGTGTTCTAAAGTCTTGCATTTTCTTCATGTGTTTCTATTTCTTGTCATGATGATGAGTATGATGATTAGATTGGTGGTAGTGATGGCAGCATCAGTGGTGGTGGTGGTGGTGGTAGTGGTGGTGGTGGTGGTGGTGGTGGTGGTGGTGGTGGTGATGATGATGATGATGATGTCATCATGAGTATGGAAGCTCACTGAGGATGTCAAGTCCCATCCAGGGATGTAGAGCCAATGGAACAAAAAGAAGATATAGGCTTAAGTTTACTTACATTAAAAATTATGAAATGGGTCTGCCACTAAGACAAGATATTGAAAATCTCAGAAAAGGAAAATAAATGATATTGTTAACTGGCTTGATATCATATCTTGTCACCTAAATTCTAGTACCCACAAATAAAGCCTTCCCATTTCTCTAACAAATTTAGTTGTGCACTTGCAACCTTTCACTACACACAAATCATGTTACTTATATATTGTTTAGATGATATTGAAAAGAAAAGTTCTGTCCAATATTGAGATTTTTTGTAAAACACTGTACCACCCACAACCTGAGATTGAAAAGGAAACAATTAATATGGATTCAGCATATAGAACTGGAGGTTATTAATGGTCTCACTACAGCAAAGGACAATTAAGTCAAAATTAGGTATGCCTCAAAAATATGGAACAGGTAATAAGTAGTATGGTACTTTATGTAAATGGCTATTTGAGTAAGATCTTTTGTATTCTCAACAGGCTATAGAAGACACCATCTCCAGATCCTGCATCAACATTACAAACGTAATGCTCTTTTCAGGCAAACTATTCCTTCTTTCTGCATTCAGTAGCCCTGGGGTCCATTTAGCCTTCAAAAGAAATGAGTACCAAGGAATTTCCTTTGGGTTAAAGTGTAGTCAGCACATAGAGCTGACATCTCTGCTGTCTTAGTTGTGATAAAAGTCAAAGTAAGGACGGAAAACGAACATTTTATATCTCTCTGAATCTTTGTGACTTGTTACAGGAAAGCTTTATCTTTAGGACTTGCTTTATTTACAGTTCACAAATGAAAGTTAAGTTTATGATATATTGTCATCTCATAGCCTCTATTTGTGATTTATTCTGAAACAGTTTTGAAAGACTTGGCATTACACCTTGTAACATTTACTAGTGTATATAAATAATAACATTAAATGTAAATTGTGTTCTAATTTATAACAGTATTGTCTTACAGAACAAATCCCACAACAAAATGATTCACAGTTTACAAAGTATGAAGAACATACATATCACGTTATAGACTTATGTCTGTTCTCACTACTATTTGCTTCTGTGTTTGACAGTCATGTACTACTAAAAGTAACATACAAGTTACAATAGCATGTTGTTTAACAGGAAATTTTAAATTCAGAAAAGATCTGTCTACCAACAAAACTACATAGGCCTACAAACTTGCACATAATGTAAAGACGTTCACTAACGAAATATGGTGTATGAAAAATTTTCTAAGTTTGGCTAAGGCTTTTCAATGTGCTAATCACACGACATCAATAATTTCAAGGAACTTACAGAAAAGAAGGTAATGTTGGTAAATGGAATGTGAGGTCTTACAGATGAGAACCATTCTGGTGTGGTGGTTTAATCAGAACTGATGAATCACAGAGTTAATTTTAGAAAAGTATTGTTGTATAGTACTGGGTAACATGGCAGAAGATGGGTGATTCCTGCCCAATGATAATACAATATCGACGAAAACACTATATATCGTTCGAAAAGAGACTTAAGCTAAACTCACAGACGTGTAAATAAGTATATGGGCGTACTAGTTTCATATAATATAATGAAAATAAACAAATAAATTCTGCGTATTTATTATAGAAATGACATCTACATTTTACGACTCTGCACCGACTACGTATTTTGCGTAGGCTCATACAATTCTAACCTTTGAATGCAGATGGCAGAACATGCCAGAAGGACACCATTCGTACTCACGTTTTGCTCATAGATGGAATGGTTATCACTATTCGCTTCAACTCTCCTTGTGGCCAATCAGAAAAGACCACGAATATCATGGAACCATGGAGGCGTTGTAAACATTCAGCATATGATGTGGAGATAGTGTTAACATTATTGTAGTAGGGTATTGTAATATAGGTTCCTTCTTTTAGTAGTTTTGAGTGTAAAATGGACTGCAGACAATCATCTTCATGGCGAATGTATTCAGCTTGGGCTGTTCTTTTAGTTCTGGATTTGACATTTGATGGTATGATTTTAACCTTTCATGCGGCACAGCTGGTCGGTGAAATTTATTATTTGCGTTAAAGTTGTGAGAAAGATTGTGTCAGTTATTCAGAATCATACTTTTAAGCCACATATATGTAAATTGTTAGATAATATGTCAAATGAGAGGCAATGAAAACTTTTTTGCTCCTTTCGATTAGGGTTAGTTTATTTCTATTCAGTTATACAAGTTTCTGGAGTGACTACAGAAGCCCACGTTAAAACAGCAAAGCACCTTCGTATGATGGGCTTTGTAAATTCCGCGTTTTCTTTGTTTTTGTTTTTTTTTTTTTGCATTTAGTGACAGCACAACCCAAAGTGAAGTAAACAAACATTTAGAGATGGGGAGAGAATTACTTGGTCGAGGGCAGTTACAGGATGCATTGTCACACTACCACGCAGCTGTGGGTGAGTCTGATGTTAGTAAACAGTATCATGCCCAAAAGAAAGAGTATAAAAGCAACAGAAGGTGCAAAGAAAACCGAATATTATAGGGAATTATTTTAGAGGTGTAATATACCTCACTGACAGTGAAAAAATATATATATATATATATATATACATATACTGTAATTTCTGTCTTTTGTTCTTGACAGTATGGGGACATTTCTAACAAATTCAGAAATACTAGAAGTAATTATGCTATCCATGTACCAAATTCAGACTTAACTAGTTACCAAAAAGGTGTATACATAGAGGAATTAAGTTTATATGATCCATGCATTAATCAATTATGTATAATAATACCAACAATATGCACACAAATGTATTAAAAATAGGTAAGTACACAGTGGCCTTCAGGGAGTCATTGTGCATTCATTCATTCATTCTGTTGTTTTTCTTATGACAGGTCTATATATATTAATGTATAAGGAATTAACTTGTTTAATGCTCTGCCACATACCATTAAGATTTGTGTATATGATATAGGGGCTTCAAATTGCCACTTAAAGAGTTATTTTCAGGCTCACACCTACTGTCTCAAGGAATAAATTTGTTGCTTTATAAGAGATGTATGTGTTTTTAACTAAATTGTGTTATTTTAACTTGTTTTTAAAATTTTGATGCAGTAAAAGATAAAGGTAAAGATAAAGTTCACCTTGTCCATAAGGCCCAGACAGGGTGTAGAGATGTAGCACTGCTCCTTCTCAACCTCAGTGCTAGATGGGGGGGGTTAACATCATGACCTGGTCACATTACCCCTGGAAAAGAGACCCAGGACCCATTGTACAGGAAGCTGGGTGGACATTGGGGCTGACCTGGATGGGGAGGGAAACATTTGCCCCCACTGGGCTTCGAACCTGGGACCATCCAGCCTGTAGTGAGTCCTTATACCAACTATGCTGTCCCAGCCACATTTTGATATAATAATTTTACAAAAATGTACATTTATATATGGTACATGTGTGATTGTATTGGTATTGTAATGTATTTGTAATATGACAAGTTCCGTATCCTTTACAGTTTGTACCTTTTTTAGTTTGTGGAGTGTGAATAAATTTTGTTCTATTCTAATAAATATAAGAACACATTTATAGACATGTACAAGACTGTAATGTATGAGGCTATGATCTTACTAGACCTATGTGCATGCTGTATGCCACTGAAAATGGAGTGATTTAAAGGAAATACTTTGCTTTGATATCTGCTGCTTTTGAATATCTCACATTACTTATGGATATACTCTGCATATGTGGAGTGAGTGTATGCAGTATAGTGTTCGAAAGGGTGCAGGTTTTTGTATATACCATTGGCCAAGTTTCATAACACTGATAGTGTGATGCCACCTCATTGCTTTTACAATTTTCCACCATCAGCATTTTCAGTATTGCAGTTTTGCAAGCTTTGTGGTGGGACCAACACATTTTACTCTGAGGTTCCAGATTTTTGTGATGATACGTCTTTGAGAAATGGACAGAGTCACTTTTATTGGCAAAAGGAAATAAAAAATTGGGATTTTGTCAAATGTATAGTACAGAGATTGTGGATACTTCCATTAATGGTGGTAGATTTTTGAAAAATATCCAGCCTTTATTAAGACATGCTGTTGATATGTAAGACAATAATAATAATGGTGTGGAATATGTTATTGTGCTGGTAACTGATGGATAATTGAAACTTGACATGTAACTTTTGTGTAATATGTTTCAAGCACATCTGTTTGCAGTTTGAATTTTATTTGAAACCTGAAATGTCTAGTCATTCAATACTCCTTGCATGGACCACATTAAGGGGAGTGCTTTTAATAACCTTTACAATAGTTCCAAGTGTTTTACAGTCACCCAAAACATTCGTCCATCTGTCATACAATATTGGTTGAAAATGGTTAGCCTACTTTCTACAATAATTGTAAAATCGTGGTGTTGGTTGCAAGATTTGAGGTTCTGAGAGTTGTGCTGGTGAGGACTGAGGTGTTCAGGGATATGATGCCGTCATGATTGGTAATAGTTAGCTGTCAACACATCATCATACCTCAGATGACTTGAATCCTTATGCTGTAAGGTGATATGTGTTTGTGACTGACTTGAGGTATAGACATCCCTGCTTTTTTCCATGCATTCTTTAACCTTATGTTGTTAAATATTTTAATTTTGGTGTTCTGGTGTTTCTAGGAAGTGGTTAAGTGGTTTTAATGTATATAACTTTTGAATAATACAGTTGTACACTACAGAAGAAAAAAAAGTGTGTTTTTCTTTCCAACATTTATGCACATGCTTTTTGTCACTAATTTCATGGTCATATATTCGAGTTACACTAGAAATTATTTGGTAAGTGGCTACATTATGTATTAGTTTAGAATTTATGTCTTTATTTCATTGTTTGTCCTAATTTTCTAGAGGGTGATCCAAATAACTATCTCACTTACTTCAAACGAGGAACCGTTTATCTGGCGTTAGGTAAATCCAAGTTTGCTCTGATGGATCTAGACAAAGTTCTGCAATTGAAACCTGACTTCACATCAGTGAGTATTTTGAAAAACAGAGAACCTGACGGAGAAATTAAAGTTCATACTTTTTCTTTGTATATGTGTGTATGTGTTGAATGGTTTATTATAATGCAGTCAGCATTCAGATATCCCTTGTGTAACTGTGGAGAAGGGCATTATGGATAATATGTAAACAGCAGAGAAAATGTTGTTAGTCTTTCCTGTATCTTTGATTCAACTTTTATACGGATTATTTCTTTTATCATCACACTGAGCCCAGCAGCTGTATCACATAGAAAATCTGCATCTGCTGGGACATCCTGTGATGGCTGTGGTGCTTGGTACAGTGATAAAAGAAATGCTATGTACCAGTAGCATGCAAGGAATACAAAGTCACTACTGAACAGTGATTTGTTTAGTAGCCAGCCATCAATGATGTATGAATGTACAGCTGTCACTTTGTAGCTGCAATTTGAAACCCTTGCATCAGCCTGCTGCCTTATAGTTGCTGGGAGACCCTGTGCAGCTTAATGCATGAAGTGCAGTGTCCTGTAGCTGTTTCACCACTAAATAACCACCTCACTTCACTTAGTTTAACCTTTCTGCCAGCAGGTGTAGAGGGGTCAATAACCATGTGTGATGAAATGCTGAAACCATTCTGTTTGGTATTTTTAAGCCTTATCACATAGCAGTTCAGCAGTAATGCTAGAGAAGCTATGTGACATTACATCTGGTTTGTACCTGTGACATGTTGAAAAAAATGAGTGTTTGATTAGTTCTATAATAAACATGTTAAAGTGGTTTCTTATTAGCATGCAGTATTATGATAGCATGATACAGTGTGTGCAATAAAGGAGCATGAACCCTCTAATATACAGTTCTGACAAAGAAGAAAAGTAATTTTAATGGAATCTGGTGGCAGTCAATGTGCTTAAATTTTGATTGGGATTTTACACTGCATGACAGCTGTAATAACATGCACGTAAGATGAAAAATATTAAATCCAGTGCAATAATTATTCCAAACTGTTGTGCATAATTACATTTCAAAATCTCCATGACCACTTAGGTTCCAGAATTTCTGTACAGACTTGAAGAGTGTGGAAATTTCATACATTTGAACAGTTTCTAATTAGCACTGGGATTGGCGATATGTGCCATCAAGTTTTATTGCTTCAAGTGCTTTATTCTTTATTTTCAGGCAAGACTACAAAGAGGGAATGTCCACCTGAAGCAAGCACAACTGAATGAGGCAAGAGAGGATTATAAAAAAGTGGTAAGAGTTTAATGTTGATGCACTGTTTACTTTTACGCTTTTTAATGACTGTGTTTGTATACTTAAGTAATTTTAAACAATTCCATTATTTTTAACATGACATATACCAATTGCTGTTTATACAGAGCAGTGCCTCCTGATGATGAGCAGTAGGTCTGCTTGAAATATGTAGAGGTTAATTATTGAAATAAATTGAAAGTAAATAGTGCATCCTGTTGGTTCTTATTGTATGGATGTGGTAAGAGTTGTTGGCCTTATGCAAGATAGCAGTAATCTTCCATTTAAGATGTGTGTGTGTGTGTGTGTGTGTGTGTGCGTGCACGTGTGCGCACGTGCATAGCTGACAAACCACATCACTCTTTACTCAGCCTATTTCACATGACAGCAGGCAACACTCTTATAGCTGCTGTTCCAGTTTGCCAAGAGTCAGTGTCCTGTGGTTTAGTTCAGTGTATTGCAGTGGATGTTAGGTTCATACCAAATATCAAGAAGATGCTGGAAGTGTTTTCCATTGGCCAACATGTGCGCGCGCGCTCACACACACATACTTGTCACATCTCAGAAACATGTTGTTCACTGCACCTTGAAGTTCTGCTGCTGAAACTGAAAGCACTGTACTCTGAATGCTGTCTTTCAGATCACCTTCAGTGCAAGGACCATTACTGTTCACTTGACTGTTCAATATGCTGCATAAGTAAGTCATGGGGCTTGAGGTCTGATGTACGAGAAGGCCACAATTTCGTACTCATTATTTTGTTACCAAAAACCCTGTGTAAACAAGGCATTGAATTTATTAAAAAATCATGTCCTTTCCTACCCATGTGGTGTCATAACATACGTGGGCTGTACAAAAATTATCGGACCTTTGGTTGGCAAAAATACAATTATTTATTTTGACGTCTGAAACCCTAATCCCCTCCAAAGTAGTCTCCTTGGTCATGCACACACTTCTTCCAGTGGTCCTGCCATTGCTGGAAACATTTCTGGAAAGCTTCTTGTGGAATCTTGTACAGCTGGGCCGTCGCATTCCGCATAATGTCTTCTCTTGACTCAAATCGGGTCCCTTTCAGCAGCATTTTCAGTTTGGGGAACAGCTAAAAATCACAAGGAGCCATGTTGGGAGAGTAGGGAGCCTGACGAATCAGAGGAATGTTGTGTTTAGCCAAAAAACCTTGAATCAGATGCGAAGAATGGGCGGGTGCATTGTCGTGATGGAGCTGCCAAGTTTCTGCTGCCCACGGGTCCGGTCGTTTGCGCCGCACAGCATTACGAAGGTGACAAAGTACCCCCTCGTAGTACTGTTTGGTGACGGTTTGGCCTGTGGTGCGTATTCGTGATGCACCACCCCACGGGAGTCGAGAAAAACGGTCAACGAAACCTAGACGTTGCTGCGGACATGCCGTGCTTTCTTTGGCCTCGGGGATGATGAATGTTTCCATTGTGAGGACTGCGCCTTTGTTTCTGGGTCGTACCCGTAAACCCACGACTCATCACCAGTAATCACAGTGTTCAGGAAGTTGGAATCACTTTCTACGCAGTCCAGCATGTCTTGTGCGATTTCCAGGCGAAGCTGCTTCTGCTCCATCGTTAGCAGCTTCGGCACGAATTTCGCGGACACTCTCCTCAAG
>Ga0123355_10017368_pt1 | contig 11367 bp, 10 predicted proteins | sample TergutEmb28metaG_3_FD_89872 | JGI IMG/M metagenome (GOLD analysis project Ga0123355, IMG submission 89872) | Embiratermes neotenicus P1 segment gut microbial communities from Petit-Saut dam, French Guiana - Emb289 P1 | ecosystem: Host-associated > Arthropoda: Insects > Digestive system > Gut ...
AACCCAGACCATGGAGCGGCGCTCCAACCCGGATTCCGCCTATCTAAAGAAACTGCCCGAAGTTCTGCGTAGCTTTGAAGAGGCCGTGGACTATGCGCCCAACCAGGTATATATCGGAAATATCCGGCCCCACGCCCTCGAAGATATCCCGCGCCCCTGGTATGAAAACTCTGCTTCCGGCGCAAGCAGAGAGGGCAAACACGGCGAGATCATGCCCCAAGACGAGCTCTACGGCCTGATGAAAGCCGTAGACGCCTTTGACCTCGTGCTCTTAGAGGCGAGCTTCCAGGAGAAAATCCGCGAAAAGCTGCTGGCCCACCCCGTCGTAGGCGGCTGGAAGGATCTGGCAAAGCTGGAAAAAGCCCCGGCGGAGCTCCAGACCATCCAAGACCTGGTAGACGCCCACGTGGCCGAGCCCTTCTATCTAGAAGGCAAACTCATCGGCTGTGTGAAAAAAGCCCACGAGTTCGACGAGGCCCTCTCCGCCCATGTGATGTTCGAGAATCTAATCTCCAAGGCCTCGGCGGCCCTGGCCCTGGGTCTCCTCCTGACAAAGACTGACCTAAAGGCCGAAGACGTAGACTATATCATCGAGTGCTCTGAAGAGGCCTGCGGCGACATGAACCAGCGCGGCGGCGGCAACTTCGCCAAAGCCATTGGTGAAACCTGTGGTCTGGTAAACGCCACGGGCTCCGATACCCGTAGCTTCTGTGCGGGCCCCGCCCACGCCTTAGTCCAGGCCGCCGCCCTGGTGAAATCCGGGGTCTATAACAACGTAGTCGTCGTAGCGGGTGGCGCCTCTGCCAAACTGGGCATGAACGGCAAAAACCATGTGGAAAAGAACATGCCGCCCTTAGAAGACATGCTGGGTGCATTCGCCGTACACATCGGCCAAAACGACGGCGTAAGCCCCGTAATCCGTACAGATCTGGTAGGTCGCCACACCATCGGCAGCGGTGCCTCCCCCCAAGCTGTCATGCAAGCCCTGGTGGCTACCCCCTTAGACCGGGCAGGCCTCAAACTAGGAGACGTCGACACCTACTCTGTCGAGATGCAAAACCCAGAGATCACAGAGCCCGCCGGGGCCGGTGACGTGGCCAAGGCCAACTACAAGATGGTGGCCGCCCTAGGCGTCATGCGGGGCGAGTTCCAGCGCTCTGAGCTAAACGACGTAGTGGAGCGCATCGGTATGCCCGGCTTTGCCCCCACCCAGGGGCATATCCCCTCTGGCGTCCCCTTCTTAGGCCACTGCCGTGACCTGATCCTGGCGGGAGAGCTAAACCGCGCCATGATTGTGGGTAAGGGCAGCCTCTTCTTAGGCCGTCTGACAAATCTCTTCGACGGCGTATCCTTCGTGGTGGAGAAGAACAGCGGCGAAACCGAGGAGGCGGGTGTAGACCAATCTACCGTGCGCCGTCTGGTGGCCGAATCCATGCGCGAATTCGCCGCCAGCCTCCTACAAGAATAGGGGGGACGTCGTGGACAATGTAAAAAAGATGATCGGCCAGGTCTTCGAGGACATCGCAACCGGCCTGGAGACGGGTAGCTTGGGTGGCCGCGTCAAAGTCGGACTAACCCTCCTGGGCAGTGAACTAGGCGAAGCGGAACTCCTTCGCGGCGCGGAATTAGCCCAGGCAGAGGATCCCAGCATTGAGGTTGTAGTCATCGGTACCCCGCCTACCCCCACCGCGCTAACCCACATCGAAGCCCCCGACGAGGAAGCCGCCCACAAAAAAATGGACGAACTGCTCCAATCGGGAGAACTCGCCGTCGCTGTGACCCTGCATTATAGTTTCCCCATCGGCGTCTCGACTGTGGGCCGCGTACTGACCCCGGCTCTCGGCCGCAAAGTCTATATCGCAAACACCACGGGCACATCAGATACAGACCGGGTCGCCGCCATGCTCAAAAACGTCATTGCGGGCATCGCCACAGCCAAGGCCTGCGGCAACCCCAGTCCCACAGTGGGCCTCCTAAACCTGGATGGTGCCCGGGGTGTAGAGCGCGCCCTCAAAAAGCTCCAGGACGGCGGCTATGAACTCCACTTCTCAGAGAGCGCCAGAGCCGATGGCGGCGCGGTCATGCGCGGCAACGACCTCCTACAGGGCGTAGCCGATGTTATGGTCATGGACAGCCTCACCGGCAACGTGATGATTAAGATGCTCTCCGCCTACCAGTCCGGTGGCAGTTACGAGGCCATAGGCGACGGTTACGGCCCCGGTGTCGGCGCGGGCTATGACCGCATCATTGGCATCATCTCTCGGGCCTCAGGTGCCCCTGTGATCGCCGGTGCCATCCGCTACATGGCCGCCTGTGCCCGTGGCGATCTGCTAGAAAAAGTCCGCACTGAATTCGAGGCGGCAAAACGCGCCGGCCTAGACGCCATCCTAGCCTCCCTAGCCGAGGCGAACAAACCCGCCCCGGGGGACGCTGCCCCCAGTGTCCCGCCCCCGCCAGAGAAAGTCGTCACCGAGGAGATCCCCGGCATCGAGATCCTAGTCCTCGAAGACGCCGTACAGGTTCTCTGGCAAAAAAGCATCTACGCCACCAGCGGCATGGGTTGTACCGGCCCCATCGTCCTGGTCGCCCCGGATGATTTAGATGCAGCGCTACAGATCTTAAAAGAAACTGAGTTCCTTTAATCCCCCCAGAGAAACGCAAGGAAAAACCGCTGTCGATTCTTCGACAGCGGTTTGTTGTGTTGTCCCTACTTCTGAGAAGAAACATATTCCTTGCGGACATTGCGGAATACATCTTCTTTTTCCGCTGGTTTTATCGCCTCATCTATATCCCGATCGCCCAGTAGGCGCTCGGGGTTCTCCAAGGTGCGGCGAAATTCGTAGAGGGCCTTAGCCCAGATGGCACCGGTGCAGATGCGCTCGTCCATGGAGACGCCTAAGGTCATCATACGTTTCATCTGACCGTTCCGCCCGGGGATGCGGCGGGGCATGCCGATAGTAATAAAGAGGCTCGTCGTCCCAAACTCAAAGAGGTGGTGGTAGACGTAGTTCATCTGCAGGGAGCCCAGATTAGAGACGAAAAGGGAGGTGTGGAAGGGGCTGATATTGATGACCTTCTTCGGTAAAATCCCACATTTGTCTAGAAACTTAAATACGGCCACGGCAAAACCCGGCAGCAGAGGTGCGCTCATGAGTGTGTCCAGGAGCTTGTCGACAGCGTTTCGGTTTTGCGGTTGTTCGTTTTCCTGGATGGTCTCGCGAATTTTCGCGGAGATGGCCAGGAGATCGTCCTCGGGTTCGATGTATACTTTGACAGCGGTCTCGTCTACATCTGTGCCCGAGCGTTTTCTCAGCATGGCAAAGGAGACGCAGATGTGATTGCGCTGGTAGAGTTTTTTATTTGCGATAAAGCGGTTGAGCTGGGGCATCTCCCGCAGTAACATAGCATAGGCGGTGATCACCGCGTCCATGAGACCGACCTTATGTCCGGCCACCCGCAGTTTGCGCAACATGGTCTGTAAGTTTTCCAGATCAAAGTCCATCTTGCCAAAATTTGTGGCATCGTAGCGTCGATTCATAATATGTGGTATAATCCTGTCAAAGGCGGGGATGCCCTTCACGCGCTTCCCGTCTACTCTTCCCATTCCATTGTCCCCCTAATTTAAAACACGAACTAGCATATCAAGGTATTTTATCAAATATTGACGAATCAGTCAAGGTTTCTGCATGCTTTCTTTGTTTTCGGTTACAATCCAATCAAATTTGTGGAGGGATTTTTCATGTTAAAATGGCTCAAAAAGCTCGGGCTGATCACCTTTGCCATCGCATTACTCGCCGTCTGTGTCAACATGTTTCTCGGGCCCCACTCCATCGCCGCCGGGGGGATCACCGGCCTTGCGATCATCTTAGAACACCTGTTTGCATTCGACCGCTCCATCACCATATTAGCGGCCAACGCCCTGGTTCTGATCGCCGCCCTTGTCTTCCTCGGGAAAGAGGTGTTTTTAAACACGGTAATCGGTGCCGCCCTCCTGCCCGTCTTTATCCGCTTTATCCCGCAGCATATGCTGATCGCCGATACCATGCTATCCATGGTGGCCGGCAGTGTGTTAGCCGGGGTATCGGTCTCGATTTTGTATGCCAACCGGGCCTCCTCCGGGGGGACGGCGGTGCCGCCTCTCATCTTTAAGAAGTATTTTAACCTCAACACCTCCATCGGCCTGCTCTTCTCCGATGGGGTGGTGGTCATACTCAGTCTATTCGTCTTTAGTGTAGACTCATTCTTCTACGCTATTTTCTCCATCATCATCACCTCTATTACCATGAGCTATATCGAGTCGGGCATGAATAAGAAAAAGATGGTATATATCCTCAGCAACCGCACAGAGGAGATCACCCATGAGATCTTGACCAATGTGGGCCGCGGCGTGACCTTAGTACCCGTCATCGGGGCCTATGAGCGCACGGAGAAGCACATGATCATGGTTACCTTAGATTCAAAGAATTACCAGGACCTCCTCGCCATCGTCAGCCGCTATGACAAAGAGGCCTTTATGATCACCGACACCGTCAGCGATGTACACGGACGCGGCTTTACCTATAGCTCGGGCAGTGTGTAAACGGAAATTGTGCAATCACCTTGTTTTACACGTAGGGGACGCACCCCTGGGCGTCCCGGCCCTTCCTGATTTGGGCCGAAACCCCAAGGGCGGGACGCCCGGGTGTGCGTCCCCTACATAAAACGATAAATGATGCAAAGGCGGGGTTCCATCCCCGCCCCTACGATTTGCGCACACGCCCCCTCTCACATAAAAATATTGCTTGCAAACCAATCCCTCCTTCTGATAGAATGTTTTATGCAATCTAGAAGGAGGGGTTTTTTATGAACGACATCAGTAAGTTTCAGCCAAAGCCGAAGGACGTGATCAAGTTCGTCGCCATGTCTCTCATTGGCGCATTTCTGTTCCTGGTCCCCCTGCCCTGGCGGGGCTCATTCAACATTCCCTTAGGGATCGCCATCAATTTGCTTGAGGACTATGTATTCCCCCTGTTCTCCCTCGGCATATACGCGCCGGAGACCATTGCAGGGGAGTTCCAGATCCACTACATTCTGGCCCTCATCGCCATTACTATGTCCTTCTTGTTAACGGTTGTGGCACATGTCTTTAAGCCTGGGTTCATTATGAACAATGAAAAGATCAAATCTGTCTTCCTCAGTTCTCCCGTCTACTTCATCAGCAAAGGCATCGCCTTTGTCATCGTCTGGATGGTTTTCTTAAACATTGGACCGGCCTATGTTATCGCCTCGGAAACGGGAGACGTGATCATCGGTCTTGTAGCCGGACTGATGACCATCTTCATTATCCTAGGGCCCGTCATCCCCATCTTAACCGACTTCGGCCTGATGGAGTTTATCGGTATTCTCATTAAGAAAGTCGTCCGAGTGCTCTTCACCCTGCCCGGTCGCGCCGCTGTGGACTTGGTGGCCTCCATCCTCGGTTCTTCCGCCGCCGCTGTTATCATCACCCGAGATCAATACGAAAAGGGATTCTACACCGGGCGTGAGGCCGCTGTGAACGCGACAAACTTTGCCATGGTGTCCCTGCCCTTTACCCTGGTGATCGCCACCCGGCTGGACTTTGTGGAACGGTTTGGACTGTTCTATCTCTTCGTCATTGGAATCTCAGTCATTTTGGCGGTTATCATGCCGCGGATCTGGCCCCTCAGAGGTATAAAAGATACCTATTTAGAAGATGTGGGCAAGCAGATTGACGAAGAAGTTCCTTCAGACAAGGGCCCGTTCAAGCAGGCCTTCCTCCTGGCCTGTAACCGCGCCCACAACACCACTGCGGCCAATACAGTGAAATCCGGTCTCTATAGTTACCTGCAGATTTTCATGGATTTGATCCCCGTCATCCTGGCCTGGGGCACCCTTGCCAGCATGGTTGTGATACATATACCTATCGTTTTCGAGGTCCTCTCCTGGCCGCTAGGACAGTATTTGCAACTTCTGCGCGTGGAATATGCCATGGAGTTTGCCTATACGACCCTCATCGGCTTTATCGATATGTTCCTGCCTGCCCTCATGCTGGAAGGCGCGCCCGACGCCACCCGCTTTATCTTGGGTGTGCTCTCCATCGTGCAAATCATCTACTTAGCCGAGACCGGTGCCCTGATCATCAAGTCCCGGATTCCCCTGGGGATTGGGAAACTGTTTGCCATCTTCATGATCCGCACTGTCATCGCCCTGCCGATCATCGTGCTGTTTACGCGCTTGTTGTTCTAGTATCTCCTGTCAGATCATAAAGTCGTCCCGCAGTGAAAGCAACTTTCTCTGCGGGACGATTTTTTGTTTGGTCGGAAACTTGTTTTAGTTGGAAGCGCTCTTCCGTCTGTTGCCTCTTACAATCAGGCTGTATATAAGCACGACAATCCCCACTGGCGGCAACACAAGGGCCGCCGCAATTCCCGTGGAAAACAGGAGTCCGGGCCAGGATATGCCTTCCAGTATTGCGGTTATTTCGTTGCCTGGCTGTTCTATGTCGGGGCTGTCTTCGTCTTCATCTTCTACCGTCTCAGCAGGGGGGAGGCGTTCTATGACCTGCCGTTCTTCCCCCACGTAGACAGGGAGTATAAAACCGGTTTCGTCAAAGCGAAGTAAGCCCATCCGACTCTCAGAAAATGGCTCGGGATCAAACACCCGCACTAAGAGGTTTAATACCACCAGATTATAAACGCTGTAAACATCCCCATTGGGCATGGTGTATATGTGTGCAAAATAGGGGAGGCCGTTATAGACGCCCTCCAGGGTCGTCAGCTCTGCATAGCTGCGGTGCATAAAGCGTGTCTGGTAGATCTCCATGGGATCGGCGTATTCATAATAAATGGATATGCTGAGGCGTGTCCTTGGCGCGGCCCCGCCCCCTGTCATGTCAATCCAGGTAAACCAACTGCTGTTTACGCCGCTGCCCTGGCTGCTTTCACGAAAGGTGCCCTGCTGAAAAACAAAGTGGGGGTCGGTGATGCTCGGCCAAAGTACCCGCCTTTCTTCTAAGTAGTCCGCCCGGGAGGCGGGTTGATTCGCCGGGCCGAAAGGCCCGGCGGGGAAGTCCGTAATATACCGCACCAGGAGATGTTGCAGCTCCCCAGGGTCACTTGACCCAAAGCTATAAGGCGGCTCTAGCCCATAGCCTGTTATGCCGAGTGCCATGATGAAAATAAGCGCGATCAACATACTACGTTTTATCAGCTTCATACCCGTTCCTCCCAAGTGGGGAATGTTTTGTTTGGATTTTGCGGAGAACATATGTTAGTTGGAATTTCTATTTCATTTTCGGCTCGTTACAACCAATTTGTTTATAAGTAGTACGATGCCAACCGGCGGAAACACAAGGACTATTGCAATTCCGGCAGATAACAGTAGCCCGAGCCAAGATATTCCTGGAACATCGGGCGGGGGAAAGGGCCTCCCCCAGCCTCTCTCCTCCCCAACATAAACCGGGAGAAGGAAATCGGTTTCTTCAAACTGAATCAGGCTGAGTCTGCTTTCAGAAAATGGCTGGGAATTATGCACCCTTACTAAGAGATTTCCCATCACCATGTTACATATGCTGAAAACATGTCCATCCGGCATTGTGTATGTACGGGCAAAATAAGGCATACCGTTTATAGATACCTTCATGAGTCAACATCTCTGTGTATTCGCGTCCCATAAAGCGAGTCCTGTATATCTCTAAGGGGTCAGTATATTCATAATAAATTGATACCGCGATATACGACCTTGGCCATTCTCCAAGGCTTCCCTGCACGATCCAGCTAAAACTGCTGTAATTAATACCGGCACCCCAACTGCTTTCCCTGAAGCTTCCCCATCGAAAAACAAGATTCGGATCGGTTACGCTCGGCCAAAACACTGGCCTCTGTTCTAAGTGGCACGCCCGGGAGGCTGGCTGGTTGTCCGGGCCGAAACGTCCGCTTGGGAAATCATCAATATATTGAACCAGGCGTTCTTTTAATTCTTCAGGGTCACCTGACCCGAGGCTATAAGGTGGATTGAGTGCATAGCTTGTTATGCTGAGCGTTATTATGAAAACAAGTGCCAACAAAACACCTCGTTTTATCAGCTTCATACCCGATCCTCCCATGATTGCAAAACTTCCCCCACGGTCTAATGCCTATATACCCGTGTACTGCTTTCTCACCTTACCCCGCAAAAAAACAGAGATGGCTTGTTGCGGGCATCTGTTGACGCAACGGTAACAAATCATACAGTTGCCCCGGGTCTCTATGTTACCATTCCCAGATTCAAAATTATCCATGGGACAGATGGAGACACATAGGCCGCACTGATTGCAATCTGCGTCAATCCAAACTTTGTTCCTGGCTCGTCTCTCAATGCCAGGCAAAAAAGCGCCTTGGATCAGGCCCAATGCCCGAGAGCCCGGATTGAACCCGCGCTTTTTTATTTTGCCATTTTGGATGTCTTCACAGACTATTTTCATCTTTTTTGCGGTCTGTGTCAAGTACCACTGTATTCTTTTTTCGTCGGGCAGAGGCATGAAAAATAAATTGCACACATTATTGGGCATCAAAAAATGCTCCGCGTAGATGACCTCCGCCCGACCCCGGGGGAAGAGGTCGGTGAGAGCCCTTGCGCCGTCGCCGGAGAAATACATTTGCGTGCAGAAGATGATGAGCTTTTTATCTTGCAACGACTCCATATGTGCAGTCACAAATTCCCGCAATAACCGAGGCGCTCTGGAGCCGTAGATGGGATAACAGAAGCCAACGGTGTCCGCTGCCGCAATCAACTGTGTAAAGTCGATCTCCTCTTCAATAGAGTAGCAAGGGGCGTTCATATGCCCGCAAAACAACTCTGCGGTATACTTTGAATTGCCCGTCGCTGAGAAATAGAGCATAATCATAGCTTGCCGCCCCCCGCCTATCTCAGTTTTGTCTGTCGCTGCTTTCGTAGGGGCGAACTGTGTTCGCCCATGTTGTACATTGTTGCATAGTGCCCTGGTTATCCCCTATAACATGGGCGCGGTTGTAGGGGACGATGGCAATCGTCCCGTCGTACCACGGGCGGATTACCATCCGCCCCTACAAAAGCTCCACAGTACCCATCACGGGCGAACACAGTTCGCCCCTACGAAAACACACCCTACGACGAACCGACCAGCCGCGCCCGATTCAGGGGCAAGATCACCGCCACCACCTGACCGATGATCTCCCGCTCATCCACTGAGCCCAGTCGGCTACTGCGGCTGTCTAAGGAGTTGCCGCGATTGTCACCGATGACAAAGATGCGGCCCGGGGGTACAGTGTAGGGATAAGTGATGTTCCCCGCAAAAGTTGTGGGGCCGCTGGTATAGGGCTCGTCTAAGGCCAGGCCGTTTACGTAGACCGTACCAGTCCCCGTGTCAATGTCCACCACGTCCCCCGCCAGGGCGATGACGCGCTTGACCAGGGCGGCCCCGTCTTCCAGATCGTGTCTGGCCAGGATGATCACGTCTCCCCGCGCGGGTGTGTACAGGATACTGCGTATAATCATCTGTTCCCCGGCTACGAGGGTGGGTTCCATGGAGACGCCCTCCACCGCCCGGGTCTGCCCCATGAAGGTCAGGATAAACAAGAAGGGTAAAAAGACGGTCACGACACTCCGCATCCAGTCATTTAAACCCTGATAAGGTAGGGGAGGGGTTTGCTCAAGATCAACGTTGCGCTTCATACTTGCTCCTTATTTCTTTGTGTTCTTCTGATAGATCAGCCAGAGGCCTTTTAAGATGAGGTGGGGGTCGCAGATAATGTCCGCCCTGCGGCAGAGTTTTGCGATGAGCGCGGCGTATTCACCGGTGAAGATGACGGTTGGGGCCTCTCCTAACTCCCTCTCAATGCGGTCTAACATGCCGTCTAACATGGCGGCGAAGCCGTATAGGATTCCGCTCTGCATACACTCCACTGTGCTGCGGCCGATGACCCGATCCGGCGGGATCAGCTCCACATTGGGGAGCTGGCTGGTGCCGGCGGCCAGGGCCGCCAGGGAGAGTTGTAGCCCCGGGTAAAGGGCCCCGCCTATGTAGTTGCCGCGCTGATCTAACACGCCTAGGATGGTGGCTGTGCCCATGTCTACGGTGACACAGGGCAGTTTGTAATTTGCAGCGGCGGCCACGGCGTTTGAGACCAGGTCGCTACCCATCTGGTTGGGGTTGTCCAAGAGGATGTTGAGCCCGGTTTTAACCCCCGGGCCGACGACAAGGGGACTGCTCCCAGTCACCTGGCTGATGGCCTCCCGCAGCCGCCCGGTCAAAGAGGGGACCACGCAGGAGATGATGGCCCCCACGATGGCACCTCGATCCACCCTGCGGATATCCATGAGATTTTCCAACAGGATGGCGTATTCATCGGCTGTTTTGTTCTGGTCAGTGGCCAGGGTGGCGGTAAAGCGCACCGCGCCCTCCACCAGGCCACCGACTACGATATAGGTATTTCCGGCATCGACTGCAAATAACATAAGCGCGCTCCTCTCCGGCTGTATGCTTCAAGACGGGCGATCGAGGTCGATCGCCCGTCTTGGCAGGATTTCCTGAATGTTAGTCCAAGAAGTACATAGAGGCTATCAGATCTGTAAGGGCGTCAACCAAGGCCGGGTCGTCGTCGGCAAGGGCCGCGCTGATGAGCGCAAGCTGCTCCCCGTCGGAGACAATAAAGCCTATCCCGGTGGACGACTGGTGGAAGAGCTCCATGGTGTAATCCGCTCTCAACACAGCATAACCCAGTGTTCCCGCGGCAAGGGGGGTGATTTCCAGGTCTCGCGCGCCGAAGGCGCCTTCTAACATCATCTGAAATATCGTGTACAACATTTCATCGGGGTCATCCCAATCGGCCTGTATGTCATACGGCCCCATGAAGGTGACTACGATTTGGCTGTCTCTATAAAAGAAAAAGGCGGCTTCTATTTGACTTTCATAGGTCCAGTCACTGTTCACTGTAAAGCCGATGTTGTCGAGTACGCGGGGAACGGAAATCTCTGTATCCCCATTTTCCGCCGGGTCTTCTGTCTCGTTGGGCGCTGCTGTTGTGCTATCTGTTGTTGGAGTAGGTTCCGGATCCGCTATCGGCCCACCTTGTCCATTGCCGCGACACGCTACCAGGGACAATACCAAAAGCATCGCCAATAATAAACAAGCCAGTTTTTTCATCATTTGTTCTCCTATGTGCCCGGGTTTACCGGGGAATTTTTATTTAATATTCGGCCAGAAGATATGACCTATCATAGTTATAGCATATTTTACGGCGTTTGTAAAGAAAAAATGTAGGAATGTCAAAGATATTGGACATAGAGGGACTCGACAGGAGAGCGCCAGCGAAGTGGACGCATCGGGATATTGTTAGACCGACGAAGATA
>Ga0123355_10017370_pt1 | contig 11367 bp, 11 predicted proteins | sample TergutEmb28metaG_3_FD_89872 | JGI IMG/M metagenome (GOLD analysis project Ga0123355, IMG submission 89872) | Embiratermes neotenicus P1 segment gut microbial communities from Petit-Saut dam, French Guiana - Emb289 P1 | ecosystem: Host-associated > Arthropoda: Insects > Digestive system > Gut ...
GATCGTATAGTACGAGCTGGCATTGCTGCAGGATGTCGCGTTCCGGCCATAGACGATACGGTTCATGGCGCCAGCGTCGAATGGGTTGTCGATCATGCCGGTGCAGGTGCCTGAGCACGAGCACTTGCCGTCGCTGCAGGCCACTGTGAACGAAGGAAGCGGGCCTTTGAGCTCGGCACCGTTCAGTATGGCCTCATTGGGCAAATAGTTAAGTCCGGCAGCAACCGGATCGGAGACTGCGGCGATGCGCGCTCCTATTTCGACGGCCTTGGCGGCGGCGTTCAATTGAAAAAATGCGTAGAGAAAATCGATGGAACCGCAAACAATGATAACAACGACAGGCATCAGGATTGCGAACTCGGCGAACACTGCGCCAGTTCGATCATGCCAGACAGACGGGCGTTTCATCGCCGCTATCCTTGTCCTGGCGCAGAGCCGCCCACGACGCGCTCCTGATGTGACACGCTGATCGTAGGCGGCTTGAGGTGGAGGAGGTCAAAAAATCCAAGCGTTGGATCAAGAAAGTTTGTCGAAACGGTTACGATTTGGATCGTGGCTCCGCCACTATACGTGCTAGTGGAATTATCAACCGAATCGACGGTAACGGAGACGTCGGATGTCGACCATCCGTTGACGCGTGGTGATCCGCCGTTGATCGAACCGGTTACTGCAAGATTCTTTGCATCAGCCTGAATGCCGCCGCCGGTCGGATCCGCGGAAAGCGCCAAATACCGCGCAGCATCCGCGATGCCGCTGGTAACCAACTGCTCCTGGTATAGGAAGAAACCGAACTCGTAAACTCCACCGACCAGGAGCAGAAAAACCGGGAGAATGAGGGCGCCTTCGACCAAAGCCGCGCCGCCATCTGCTCGCAAAATCGACTTCAAGGCGCGCAAGAGCGGCGGTCGGCGACAAGGCGAACTGGCAAAACGAATGATCAAGCCTCACCCAACCCCTCGCCCGCCTCGGGTCAGTAGCCGCCTGAAATCGGCTGCATCGGCGTAACCGGCAATCCGGTCGGTGAACTCCCACCCGGCGGGGATCCGGCGCCAGCGGGAGCCCCGCCCGGCCCCTGTTGTTCAAACGGATCGGGGGTGCGATACATCCTTTGTATTGCCTCGACGCCTTGGCGTCCCTCGACGGGGATCCTCCTGTCGTACACGTAATAGGGCCATGGCGTGATCGTTTGAATGGCCTCATTGGTTGCATTGGCGTTCCCGGCGCCGAGGAAGATGCTCTGACCCCGGTGCAGGTAATCGGAAAACGGATCGTCGATCGGCGCTCTGCCAAAATCCCAAGCCGCGGCCTGGGCATTGGCCAGATGCGGCAAGAGCGCGATGCCGACGAGTCCGAGCACGATCGAAGATAGCCTCATGGCTCACCTCACTTAGCGACCCCCGAAGGAGCCGGGTTCACCGCCACGCCGATCATGTCACCATAAGGGCCTTGGACCTTGCCTCCGTGCGACACGTAATCGGTGGCTTGTTTCCGCCGTTCCATCTGACCCAGAAGGAAAAAGTCCACGTCGTTGCTGGGAACGGTATTGTCAAACGGGGTCGCCAGGCGCGCGCCCGGAACCGCGGGGACAACCAGGTGAGGGGTCACGATAATGACCAGATCGCTCTCATTCTTCTGAAACGACGAGCTTCGAAACAGCGTTCCGAGCACCGGCACCGATCCGACCCACGGGAGCTGCGAAATAGTGCGGTTGTTGTCGGTTTGCAGCAGGCCGGCAATCGCAAAGCTCTGTCCGTCCCTGAGCTCCACTGTCGTTGTCGCCGTTCGGCGGGTCAGCGCCGGAATCGTCGTCCCGGAGATGGTCACGGCATTCGTGAAGTCGAGTTCGCTGACCTCGGGATTGATCGATAGATTGATGACCCCAGTGCTGAGCACGGTGGGCCGGAAGCGCAGAAGCACGCCGAAGTCCTTGTATTCGATCGTCGGAGTGGCGACACCGATACCCGACGTCACCGCGATGGGCACCGGGATCTGCCCGCCAGCCTGAAAGCTCGCGGTCTGGCCCGAGAGCGCAACCAGGTTCGGCTCCGCCAGCCGCTGCAGCAGGCCCTTATTCTCGAGCGCGGTGATTAAGGTGTCGATTTTCGTGCCGTTGTTGACAATCTCGGCCAGGATCGTGCCAAACGGCTGGCCAACACCCGCGCCGACCAAGGTTCCCGCCGCTTGAAATAAGCTGTTGCCGATCGGTGAACAAACGGCGCCATTTGTGCAAGCTTGCGGCCCGGCCGCCGTGAGCCCGCCGAGACCGGTGTTTACACCCCGCGTACCGGAGCCATTGCTCACGAAGTTGTTGACCCCAAGCTCGCGTCCGGCATTGCGATCCACTTCCAGAAAGCGGACTTTGAGCATGACCTCCTGTGGCGAGGCAATGCGCATGGCGTTGATCACGTTGCCGTTGTGCGACCACGCTTTTGCCAAATTGACTGCTTGATCCGCGTCAGCCGCGCTGACAGCCGTGCCCCTCAGCACGACCTGCTCGCCGCTCGTGGTGACCCGGATCCCCCGATTGCCGGTAATGGATCGAATTTGCGACTGCAGATCTCCGGTATCCAACGTCACTTCAACGTCGACCACTTTGAGGAGGCGGGATTGTTGGTCGTAGATTGAAACATTGGTCGTACCGATCTTTTTCGCCTGAATGACCAGCGTGCGGTTGGTCATCGGCAAAGCATCGGCAATGGCCGGTGATCCGACCACTGCGGAAGAAAATGGCGATGCGACCGTCAATGTGACAGATTTATTGACCGGGATGGCGATGCGTTGGACGTATCTCACGCCCTGCGCATGACCGACAACGGCCGCGAGGACGATCCAGATGATCGCAAGCCCGGCGACGAGCAGCGGACCTCTCGACCATCCGCGTGCAAAAACCAGCGCCCTCTTCGACATAAGCCCCACCACTGTTCGACTGGATTAGCAGAGATTGTGATTTTGTTTGTCAACCCAGGTATCGCCCCCGTCAGCTAACGTTCTAGTTCAACTCTCCTTTCGTTTGTTTGTCTGCAGCGTAGTCTCCGCTCGTTTGGTCGCCGGCGGAGTGGCCCCCGTTCGTTTGCTTTCTTGCGGAGTAGAGAGGCCGATCGTATTCTTGCGGCTTCAGGTCGCGCCAGATCGTAATGTGCTGCAATTCGGGCTGCGGGGGCTTGGGAGCCGGTTTTGCCACCACTTGAGGCGGCGGCTGTGGCAGCGGCAAGAACCCGACGGGATGCGGCGGCGGCGCTTCCCGCGGCGGGGGCGGAGGCTCGCCCAGGGTTTGTGCGGTGACGCGTTGCACGCGATCGGCGCGCGCCTCGGCGGGTTGGCGCAGGATCAACGACAGGTGTCCGATATTCGTCGCCAGCAAGATCTTTTGCGCGTCTTGCGGCGCGACCTCCAGGGTCACCGCCTTGGCGATGGTCGGCTTGTCGGGGCGTTCCCCCGTGATCTGATCGATGGCGAGAACTTTCGCGGCTTGCAGAATGATGTCGGAGTAGCTTTGGTTGCTTCTCGAATCCGCTTCCGTGCGGATCAGCACGACATCGACCAGATCCCCGGGCTCAATGAAGCCGGCCACCCCACGCACATCATCGACCCGAACAGTCACCGCGCGTTTTCCGGGCGTGAGCACTGTCGACAGGGTCGCGGGCTGGTTGGGCGCGGAGATTTTGCCGCCCAGGATCGGTTCGTTGCGGTCGATCAAGGCAAGTGCCATTCGGCGGCCGCCTTGGAGCAGATCGTCTTTCGCGGCAAATGCGCCCTCCGGGAGCGCGGACGCGCTCCAGGGGATCACCTTTGTGTTTTCCTTTGTAAGCTCGGCGCCAAATGCGATCGGCGACGCGGCAACGACTATCGTGCCGACATCTCCTTGCGTTAATCTTGCACGATTGGCGAGCCAATTGCGGGCCAGGACGGCTGCAATTCCGCCCAAAATAATGGCGACGACGAGGACTACTAAATTGTTGCTCCGCATCGACGACCTACGCCCTGGCTAGAAGCAGAAAAGCCCTCGGCTCGTGGGCATCTCAGCGGTTAATCGAATTCCTAGGTACGAGCCGCCGACGGCGGGTTCAGCACGATCCTCCGAGTGCAGTGCAAATAGCGGTGAATTTGTGCTGCAACACGCCGGTGAAGTTCGTGATCACGAGAACAAGGGCGCCTACGATAAGACCGAGAAGCACGACATACTCCGCCATGGCCGCGCCCTGCTCGTCGCTGCTGCAGCTCTTCAGTCGCTTCCACAGTTTTGCCACGAGCGTGCTCCTCCCCGGTTGTTTTCGGCGCGCGCCTTAATCTGGCGAAAGCCCGGCTCCGCGATAGCCGAGGCATTCGGTGGGTAAGCCGCCGGAACCGCCTTAATATTAATCAAAACCACTATCGGAGAATAGTCTTCGTAAGTCAATATACGGGCAGTAAGAATTGGAATTGCCTGCCCGGCCGTTCAGGGGATTTCGCATCGCGAAATCGGGCGACGTCTTGGAAAAGCGTAAAATGTCCACTGCCTGGCCCCTGAAATTGCGAGCCCGGGTAGCCGCCGATGGTATCGGGATTTGGGAAGCCTGGGCAGCTTCGCGGCGTGTCGTGCGTCGTGCGTCGTGCGTCGTGCGTCGAGCATAAGTATGATCTCTGCGCGACGAGAGATGGCAAGGTGAGGGCCAGCTTAAGGGCTTAGGGCGTCTCTCGCGCCTCAATGGGATGCTCATCGGTTCCGGTCCGCCGCCCGGCCACTTTCCACACGATTTCGGTCTTCGATATGACTTCGAGGCCCCTTTGACGCGTCCAATGACACTAGCACGCTTCGGTAGCGGACGTGATCGCTCGGGTATGTGCCTTGCGGTTACTCCCGCCGGATCGGTCCGCTAGGGCTCGTCGAGAGGGGTGATCTCCTTTAACGATTAAAAGTAAGATTTTTCCGATAGCGGGAGCCGTGAAAATCGACCAGCAAGGTAACATCGATCTGCTCATTCGCCACGAATGGTACAAGTGGGGCGTGGAGACCGCGGCGGTCGTCGTCCTTGGGTACATCGCGTATACGGATTTTCGGAACTTCAAGATCAATAACAGCAGCGCGCTCCTTCTGCTCCTGTTGTATGGAGTGTACGCGTTGATGTCTCGATCGCCCTATGAAGTCCTGTCGAACCTCATGCTGGGCGCAATCGTGTTCGGAGTATTATTTTGGCTCTATACGAAGAGAGTCGTAGGAGGCGGTGACGTAAAACTGGTGCCGGTCGTTTGCCTCTGGGTTGGGGCGCACTGTGCTCTGGCTTTTTCCATCTTTCTTCTGATCTTCATCCTTGTGCATCTGATGGCGGTACGGCTGGGTTGGGCCCCTACGCTGGCCGTGGGCGACCATCAAGCCGTCTCCTATGCGCCGTCCGTCGCCCTCGCGCTAATCTGCGTGATCGCCTTCGGCTGCCTATAGCGATCGTATAGAGCTATGCTCCCCACCTTGGCTTCGCCGGCGAAGAAACAGTCGCAGTTGTCACAGATTGCGACTCGCGACTCCGCTGTGCTCTTTGCGACCCTGTTCGTACATTCGCGCCAGAGTTTCGCGAAACTCCGGGTTAGGCAAGGGGCCGACCAATGCCTCGAGCCTGGACGGCGAGCCGATGAGCCTTCGTGGTTCGTCCCTGCGCAAGAGCGCCGGGTCGGACACGACCTTCATGGCGTGACCCGACAGGTCATTCATGATCGTTATGATGTCGGCGAGGTGAATGGAGCGCCCCGAACAAATGTTGACGACGTTAGAACGCGTCGATGTCGATATGAGGCGTGCGTAGGCCTCTACGACGCGGTCGACGTCCGAAAGATCTCGATACAAGTCCAGATTTCCCAGCTTGATTTCGTGCCGTCGCTGCACGTAGTGCTGCACGATTTTGGGCACCAGAAATTCCGTAGTTTGGCCTGGGCCTGTATAGTTAAACGGCCGGCAGATCACGATGGCACTATCTTGCGAGTAAATGGATGCGATTTCTTCGCTAGCGCGCTTGCTGATGCCATAGTGGGTTTTGGGTCCGATGGCGCTCTCCTCGCTGAGCAGTAAGCTTGATCCGACCGCGGCGTAGACTTGAGCGCTGCTGGCGACGAGCACAAGTCGCGGGGTAACATTGGAGCTCGTTAATGCCGCGAACAGATTTGCGGTGCCGGTCACATTCGCGGAATACAATTGGTGAAGCGCGCCGTGTTGGGTCGCAGCGATGCCGGCCAGGTGCGCGACCACATCGGGCCTGAACTGGGTGAGCTGTGCCGTGATCGAATCCAAGTCGCATAAATCAAAAGAGGGAATTGCGGCCGTTTTTACTGCGCTGTCTGCACTATGACCCAGTGCAAGCACATCATGTCCGTCGCCACGCAGCCGTTGAGCGAGCAGGTGGCCGGTAAACCCGGTCCCGCCTGTAATCAGGATCCGCTCAGAAGGAGAAGCCACGCTCGACCCTCCGAAGATCGGCCTCGACCATTAATTGGGTCAATTCCCTCAGCGACGTGCACGCCTTCCAGCCCAACAGATTTTGAGCGCGTGACGCATCTCCGATAAGTTCGTCGACTTCGGCCGAGCGGAAAAACTCGGAATTGACTTTGACTCGTGTCTTGCCGGTCCTCTTGCATATCCCCTCCTCTTGCGCACCTTCTCCACGCCATTGCAGCTGGATGCCGACCGCACCAAAGGCGAGTTCAGCGAAATCGCGAACGCTGGCGTTTCTTCCAGTTGCCAGCACGAAGTCCCTGGCTTCGCTGTGATCCATGATCAGTGTCATCCCATGGGTGTATTCTTTTGCGAACCCCCAGTCGCGCTTTGCCGCGAGGTTGCCAATTTCCAGCCAGTCCTGCTTACCAAGGTGGATGTGCGCTACGGCGTTAGTGATCTTTCGTGTGACGAATTCTCGCCCGCGGAAGGGAGATTCATGGTTGAACAGGATTCCGCTGCTGGCAAAAATACCGTGCGCCTCTCGGTAGTTCACCGTTGCCCAGTGGCCGAAGAGTTTGGCAATCGCATATGGACTGCGCGGATAAAACGGCGTTTCCTCGTTCTGCGGAACCGCGCGAACTCGACCATACAATTCTGAAGTCGATGCTTGGTAAAATTTGATCTTCTTGTTTGTCTGCCTTATCGCCTCGAGCAGGTGCAGTGGTCCTATACCAGTCATTTGTGCCGTCGCAACCGGTTGCTCGAAGGAGACCCCGACGAAGCTTTGCGCCGCCAAGTTGTAAACGAAATCTGGTTGTGCTTTGTCCAATAGGCGCAGGCCTGCGCCGGGATCGAGCAGGTCGAATTCTATGAGTTTGAAATTCGGATGCGCAACGACGTTGAGTTCTTCAAGCCGCCACAGGTTGACGGAGCTTGTTCGCCGAATTGCGCCGTACACGACGTGACCGCGCTCAAGCAATTGCTGCGCTAGATATGCGCCATCCTGGCCGGTCACACCGGTAATTACCGAGGTCTTCATACGCTACTATCCTGTCAAAGAGCATTCGAGCCAATGCGGGACCCGTCGTGAGATTGCAGACATACGGAGTTGATCTCCGCGATCGCTCGTCGCGTTCACCTTCCCGAATCTGCCGATGGGAGATTGATCGGCTCAGAACTCCCCGAAGCGCTATTCGGTCAGATTTCGAAACGACAACCCCGGCACTTTTTCTTAGTGGACCTGCCGTTCGCGATCAAGGCGAGGATGAACGCCCCGAAACTCATGACCTTCGACAACGCGGAGATCCTTGTCCAGCGGCGAATCGAAAAAGGGTTCCCGGACAGGTGCGCAAGCTCGATCCGGTGCCGGGTCGGATAATCCAGGGGCGGATTGGCCGAGTGGGTGCCGCCGGGGCCGGCGATTCTTCTTGGCACAAGAGCGGGCGAGGCCATCGCCGATTGGACGAGGCGGTTCCGAGAATCGAGGAGCCTCGGATCAGAAGCTTTGCGCATTGCGAGTTATGTGCTAGGTCAAAGGCTGGCTTCGGAGGCCGGTTCGCAAACAGCGTTCTTGCGGTTAGCCGAACCGTGGTCTCGCGCGAATTCCCTCTCGCAATGCGACGCCGCTTCGCCCCCCCCCGTCGCTTGCGATCCGCGTCTTGAGACGGTGGTCGAATGGGGCTTGTCCAGCACAAGTGTGCCGAGTTTGAGATCGAGCCGAGTTGAGTGAGGCGCGCCATCCCGAGATCGCACGAGCGTGGATTAAGGCGACAGATCAACCGCGTTCGGTCCAGGTTTCAAGTCAGAACGCACCTTAGGCGACTGTGGAAATCGCTTTGTCAACCTCCGCTCGCGCGACGCCGGGGAGTGTTGTTTATCGGCTATGCTGAAGGCGATCTCGGGCTTGGACAGGCATTTCGCAATGATCTGCGCGCGGCAGAGCTATCATCCCTCCGGTTCGCCGTTTATCCGTTTCGCGTCGGTGTCGAGACGCGGCTTCTTGGCCCTTTTATGCCCGAGCGATACGATCAGGCTCATGTCTATCCCATAAACGTGATCGAAGTCGCGCCCGATCAAACTCGAGTGGTGCTCGATACGATCGACCGCCGTCTGACTCGCAACAGTTATAACATACTGCGCACCTTCTGGGAGCTTCCGAACGTCCCGGATGCTTGGCGATCGATGTTGACCCATATCCAGGAGATTTGGACACCCAGTAGCTTCGCAGCGAGCGCCTTTCGCTCCGTCTTTTCCGGACCAATTACCGTAGTTCCTCCTACGGTGGATGTCGGAACGGGACCTTATCCCACGCGTGATCAACTTGGCATTGACCCACATCGGTTCTACTTCTTGTTCAGTTTCGATTATTATTCCTACCCGTACCGAAAGAATCCGCTCGGCGTTGTACGGGCCTTTCAAGCTGCATTTGCGCAAGCCAACGACAAGGTCGGCCTGATTATCAAATCAAACGGAACGGAGGACCACTATCCGGAGATCAGCACGAAAATTCGCGACGCTGCTGCCGCGGACGGCCGCATCGTGGTGATGGACAAGTCGCTATCTCGGTCCGACTTTCTCGGATTGATACGCGCGAGCGACGCATATTTGTCATTGCACCGCTCAGAAGGGTTTGGCTTGGGAATGGCCGAGTCCATGAGTTTCGGTCGGATCGTTATCGGCACAAATTTTTCCGGCAACACCGATTTCCTCACTGAGAGAACCGGCTTTCCCATTCCATTCACCTTGACTGCGGTCCTACCTCACGAATATCCATGGTCCGACGGCCAGGTTTGGGCCGAGCCAAACTTGGATGCTGCCGCCGCGGCGATGCAACTGGTTTTGCAATCGCCTGAAGTGGCTCGTAAGCGCGCGAGCGCGGGTCAGGCGTTCGTCCGCCAAACATACGCACCTGCTTTGGTCGGGCAGATCATCAAGGACAGAATTTCTCAGTTGGCGGAATGTGACGTTCGGCCGTGGACCGGCGAGTCCCCCGCTGCTGGCGCCCAATAGCTCGATCGGCGAAAGATGCCCAAACAGCCTCATTCATAGGATTGTATCCGCGCCCGGTCGTGTGTTAACCAGGAACTCCGGCAAAGGACGAGCTCCGGATGGCGTTCATTATACCTGTGATTATGTGCGGTGGCGCCGGCACTCGGCTATGGCCGGTCTCACGCGAGAGCATGCCGAAACAGTTTGTTCCGCTGGTCGACGAGCGATCGACCTTTCAACAAGTGCTCGAACGCGTACGCGATCCCCAATTGTTCGACCGGCCGATTGTCGTTACCGGTGCCGATTTTCGTTTTACCGTCGCCGAGCAGCTCCGAGAACTGGGCATTCCCGCCGACATCGTCTTAGAGCCCGCTCGCCGGGATTCGGCGATGGCGGTGGCCGTGGCGGCGGAGCTTGTGCGCGAGCGCAATCCGCAAGCTGCGGTTTTGGTGCTGGCTGCCGACCACGTGCTCCGTGACGTCGGCGCCTTCAAAAGCGCCTGCAAGGAGGCGGCCGCAGCAGCCCATGAAGGCTTTATCGTCACATTCGGAATAAAGCCGACCTGTCCGGCGACCAGCTACGGATATATCCGCCCCGGTCCCAAGATGAATGGAGGAGCGGCGCGCATCGAAGCTTTTGTCGAGAAGCCCGATGCTGCAACGGCCGCCACCTACGTTGGCGAGAACTACCTTTGGAATAGCGGAAATTTCGCTTTCCGTGCCGAGGTCATGTCGAACGAGCTCAATCGCTTCGAGCCCGAAATCGCTGCCGCGGCCAAGCTCGCGGTCGGCGCGATCGAGCGGGATCTGGATTTTCTGCGGCTCCCCGCGGAGCCATTCCATCGCGCTCCGAAGAAATCGATCGACTATGCCGTGATGGAACGCACCGACCGCGCGGCCGTCGTTCCCGTGGATCTCGGTTGGTCCGACGTGGGGAGCTGGAGTGCCGTCTGGGATCTCCTTCAGCGCGACCGGGACGGCAACGCCGCGATTGGTCCCGCCATGTTCCAGAACAGTCGAAACAGCTTGGTGCGTTCCGAGGACAGGATCCTTACCGCGGTGCTCGGCGTTGACAACATCGTCGTCATCACGACACCCGATGCCGTTTTGGTCACGTCGCGTGAGCACGCCGAACAGGTAAAACACCTCGTTGAAAACCTGAAAGCGCAGAACCGGCAGGAAGCCGTCGAGCACCTGCGCATCCATCGCCCATGGGGATATTATCAAGGGGTGGACATCGGATCGCGTCACCAGGTTAAGCGGATCTTCGTAAAGCCGGGTGCCAAGCTTTCGCTGCAAAAGCACTTTCATCGATCCGAGCACTGGGTCGTGGTTCATGGCACGGCCGAAGTCACGGTCGGAGCAGAAATTCGGTTTGTCCATGAGAACGAATCAGCTTATATACCGATTGGCAGCGTTCATCGCTTGGCCAATCCCGGCAAGATTCCACTGGAGCTCATCGAAGTGCAGGCCGGCAGCTATCTCGGCGAAGACGACATCGTTCGCCTCAATGACGAGTATGGAAGGAACTGAGCATACTCTTCACACAGCGGGCTCTAAGCCGCTGGTCTATATTTCTCGTAAACACGCAAAATGTCGCCGATCGGTCCGAAAGCTTCAACCCTGCCGGCATGCATGAGTACGCCCTTGTTGCAGTAAGTCTCAAGCAGGGCGGTCGAATGCGAAGCCACCACCAGGATGCCCGCGCGCCCAATGAACTCGTCGAACCGCTTCTTGGCCTTTTCGAGGAAGGAGGCGTCTCCGGCGCCGATCCACTCGTCCATCAGCATGATTTCAGGTTCGATCGAGGTGCACACGGCGAATGCCAACCTAACCACCATACCGGTCGAATAGGTGCGCACCGGCATGGCAAGATAATCGCCAAGTTCCGTGAAAGCCGCGATATCGCTCAACCGTTCGCGAATTTCGTTCGTCTTGAGCCCAAGGAAACGTCCACGCAGCAAAATGTTCTCGAAGCCC
>Ga0123355_10017371_pt1 | contig 11366 bp, 7 predicted proteins | sample TergutEmb28metaG_3_FD_89872 | JGI IMG/M metagenome (GOLD analysis project Ga0123355, IMG submission 89872) | Embiratermes neotenicus P1 segment gut microbial communities from Petit-Saut dam, French Guiana - Emb289 P1 | ecosystem: Host-associated > Arthropoda: Insects > Digestive system > Gut ...
GTCATAACTCCGTAACAGTCCAAACTCGGACACATGTTTATATGAACTTTTTTGATCACAAAGACCTAGGAAATCACCTCCTGAAGTTATGTCCCAAAGTCGTGAATCACCCTGTATATATATTATATATATATAAGTATTCAAATAAATGTGAGTCCCTACTCTAGTTATTGTGTAGTGGGCCTAGATAGGCTCGCGTTACTCTGTATGTTGCGGCCAAGACTGGTGCCTTTTTTTTTTTTATCAAAACGGATTGCAACTGAAGACAGTGGCGACTGAGAGAATGCAGTGAGTTACGTCACAAACAACAAAATTTTTAGAGGCTGCTTTTTAGGCTTCTGTTAAATATCAAATTTTCATGAGAAGGACAGTGCTTGTATGGGAGGTGTGGCATTTGTGGTATGAAAAGTGTTTATAGGGTTTTCGTATTTGCCGACGAAGTTTTATGACTTTATATCACATGGCGACGGCCCCATTTGGCTTTATAAGCCATAAAGTTTCACCCTTTCGGGAATGTGCAGAGAAGAGACAATACCCACAGATCCTCGCAATACGCACATGGAGTCTAGAAACTATATAGTAAAAGACTCCTACGCCTCACTTGCCACTCTGTAACGGGCAGTAATCCCGGTTTTTGATTGCACTTGTCTTCATGACTAAGACCATTTTCTAGTTCATGACATATGAAGACCAGTGCTTTTTATAGTGACATTACAGTTCAAGCAACTACACAAATTTCAGAATTAGAGCAGGTGGTAGAATTAGTCTGGATTTTACAAGGAAATCTCTTACTCTCGTCGATGACATCTTGATTACAGAATGGCAGAGGCGATGATGTTGTGAGGGACATGGGTATTTTTTCGTGGGTTCGAATACAGCTGTGAGGAGAAACGTACTTTACCTTTCTGTGAAACGCCCGGAGAGGAAAACGAACAGGTCGGAGAAGGCAGGGTGGGAGGAAACGGAGAAAACACGTAGAAAAATAAGAAGAAGGAGTAACAGCAGGATGAGCAACTAATTACACGTCCCAGTCTTGAAAGGGAAATATTTTAAGAGTCATTTCTTCTGGGATATGACGCCGTGTCATTGGATAATATGTTTCCCACGTTTCGAAGGAACATAGTGGCTTGTTTTCAAGGATTGGATCTCTAGACTCTTCAAGATGAAGAAACTACGTGCCTTTCAAACATCGGGACCCGATTTCCCAGTGACGCAGCGCCACATTCATGCAGAACGGAATCTCCAACCACACTGCTGCGAAAATTTGAAAACTGAGACGTTTTCTTTTTTAATTTGGGATGGATGAGGGATTTCCCATTAAAAAACAAGAAGTTAGAAAATGTAGACATCACAAAACACAAACTGCACTTTTTTTATTCAGTTACTTCGAAATGTTCAACGCTTACGGCAAAATTGTATTTACTGGTTTATTTGTCTCTGCAGCTTGCGTTAGAAACATTTTTCGGTATTTAAATATCTTTAACGAATTACGTTGGACGTGCATACAGAAACTCAGTTGAATGGTTTTACACACTGCCCATTATCTTTCGATTTTAACCAGAATTTGTATTGAGATTTTTATTAAAATTCTTCATTATCGAATCGAATGAAATCCCGCCTAACGGTTTGCGAATTTTACACATACGGACGGACGGTCAGACAGTTGAAATTACATAGCGAGCGCTTTAGGTTACTTTATTGATTGAATTCTTGAATATAATATTTTGATTGCCCCAGCTAGCAACTATGTGTACGTGAGCACTTTCCGTTATGTACGCCGAGTGTTTGGATGGTTGAAGGAATTCTCCTCTAGTCCTCCGTATTGGAAGTGTTTTCTTAGCAGAGCAGGTATTCGATTTTGTCCTTAAACTACAGCCAAATTCAGACGGCTCGCCCATCTTGGAAACTTGCAGGCTTCTGTCAACAGCATATCTGGTTTTATGACGTACTGGCACAGGAGAGTCTCTTGCGCCGGAACGTATGTATATTGATTCATAGAAAGTACAGATGTTGTTGATTGTGTGTCGAGAAAAAAACTAAAATACCATAAACCTAGATAAAACAGCACACTGAAAATCATTGTGATGATTTTCACTGTCCAGCAAATATGTTAGGGTCAAATTGTTGAGAAGCGGGAGATCGGGGCGTGGGGGAGGAATGGGTAGGTGAAAAATTGAAAAAAAAATTAAGTAGAGGGAAGCTTGCTGGACCCAGGCGCAGTTGGGAGAATTAAATTAGAATTTATGCCGTACGAGATATCATAATTGCAGAGATTTCACAGTGTTGTCTGATACATGCACAAATGTCCTGCAGCTAGACGAGTTGCGACTGCTAACCCGGTGTGCAGAAACTGACTTTTTGTAGGAAAACCAGTTGCTTTTCTGAAACAGAATTTGCATTAATTCGATAAGTTGTATGTTTTATGTACTAGTTCTGGCCCGTCGTTTAACCTGTCCGTTGTCGTTCAGCCAGCACGTAGTGCACTGTACGAGTATATAAGGAAGAGCTTAATTCCGAGTTGACGGAATGCTAACAAGGCTGTTGACGTCACACTTCTTTACCTGTTGTTGTTGTATGCCTGATGCTTTCTTTCTTAATTTCTGTTGTGTGTCTTTTTATATGTTTGTTTCGTACATGAGCATTTGTGCTGGTTTTATAATTGTCCTTGTGCTATGAGGCCAACTTGTGAAAAATTATTATTATTATCATCATCATCTTCGAATTTAACAAACTCCTAGCAGAAGAACAGAAAGGATGTATCAAAAACTCTCAGGGCTGTAAAGAATAGATTCGGTAGTACTGGAACAGGCGCATAAAGATAATCGAAACTTCTACATAACATACATCGATTATCGTAAGGCTTTTGACTCAGTGCCACACAGCCGGCTTATACACGTATTATTATTATTATTATTATTATTATTATTATTATTATTATTATTATATTACCAGGGCAGAGAGAGTATTAAATTTGCAGTCCAATACAAGTCTGTATAAGGTAGATGCGATTACAGTAACGTTTATCATGGTGCACAAATTAAGATACTTTACAATTTTTCGCAGTACTAAGACATAATGTACGATGGCCGATCCCAGTGGCCGCGCCAGTGGATCTGCGGCCGGCTCGCTTGCTGGGATTACGGGTTCGAATCCCGCCGGGGGCATGTCTCATTGTCTTTCTGTTTTATTGCTCCTATTGAAATGAATACATTAATTTTCGAATACCGCAACGTGGATAATATTTAACTGAGCGATTGTAAGACGATGAGCTAACACGTGTGTGTGTGTGTGTGTGTGTGTGTGTGTGTGTGGTGACGTGTATTATTAGCTTGATCAAATCAAGAAGAACGAGATCCGGACGGGGCATGTTGGAAGTGTGGTAGACAGGAGAGATGCATACAAGGGTTTAGTACGGAGACCTGATGGGAAGAGACCACTTGGAAGACCTAGACTTAGATGGGAGGATAATCTTAAAATTGATCCTCAAGGAGTGGAATGGGGACGCATGGACTGGATTGCTCTGGCTTAGGACAGGGACAGGTGGCGGGCACTTTTGAATACGGTAGTGAATCTTCGGGTTCCATAAAATGCAGGGAATTTTTTACTAGTTGAAGACCTGTTAGCTTCTGAGGAAGGACTCTGCTCCATTGAGTTATTTAGTTAGTGGTGTGTGTGTGTGTCCGTCACTCCTGTCCGCTTCAGTCGTAAGTGGAGAGATTAGCTTCAAGTGGTGAAAGTCCATTAAGCTTTTGGTGGTGGTGGTGGTGGGGGTGTTAGAAGTGGAACCAAAATGTTGATGTCCGTCTGGATCTAACTACATACCGAGCTATCAGACATATCGCACCGAGGTTTGGACCGAACTGCAGAAGAAGAGAACACGACGTCTTCCCTGAACTCAACGAACGGTGTAATTTGAACTCGCACGACCATCTTCTAATATTGAAATGCAGAAAGTCTTACGTGTTTCAGTTCCTGACAGCCCGTGAAATGAGACAGCAATATCTACTGCAGTACAGATAATTCCCAAACGTTTTGTTCAGTGCACAGTGAAACGTAACTTCATGTGTCCCGTTAACAAAATTACGTGTCATACTTTCCCTCTTGAAAGAGCTCATAACTGACATCTGCCAATTCTAAGGGATTCGAGCCAGTTTTTATGCTTTTACAGTTGTGGCCTGGGCCATATGCCTTTTTGTTGCCTTTACTGGTTTCCTTTGTCAGTAAGTGTAACAGGTCCCGTGTTAGTCAAGAAATTCCCTGCCTTTTATGGAACCCGAAGTTCCATTACCGCATTCACAAGTGCCCGACACCTGTCCCTATCCTGAGCTAGAGTAATCCAGTCCATGCCCCCGCATTCCACTTCGTGAAGATCCATTTTAATATTATCCTACCATCTACGTCTAGGTCTTCCAAGAGGTCTCCTTGTGGCATAGCTTCCGTGATTTAATGACTTATTCCCTTGCGTGTTCATTCTTCCTAATGTATTAGTTACTGCAGGAAAGTAACTGACAGAAGCCAAAAAGCAGCCGCTGTGCTAGTGGGATCAGTGTGATTGGGTGGGGTTTATTGAAAGAACCGTGTATATGGTACTGGTAGGGAATCTCTGTCATTGTCTGCTTTCATTTTTCTCGTTCAAATATTGTGCACAATGGCATATCGTGTAATTTATGTTGTCAAATTTTTTAGTAATAATTGATCGTGACACCGTGCCGTCTACCAGTAACAGGCACCAAAGGTAAATGAAAATAAGCAACAATGCGACATGTCTGGTTGCAAAATGGCACGAAATTCGGAAGTCGCTAATTGTAACTAGTCTGGCTGTGGTCAAGGGTTGTCTGTGTTAAATGAGCTTAACCATTAATATTTATGCAGTAGATAGATTTATGATCATGTTTTAACCGTGCAGCGGCATTGACGACTTTCCGTTACCTGTAGTGTTGTAGTAATGAAGCCCCGTACTGCATGGAAAATGCTGAGAAAAACAACATCAAGCATGATAAAAAAAATCTGGTGTTTTCTGTTGAGAAGCGACAATTCTATCGGATCTTACAACGTTCGAAGGCTGGAATCTCTTGTTACAATCCCGCTCGGTGCGTGGATGTGTGTGTGTGTGTGTGTGGGGCGGGGGGGGGGGGTTTGTGGGGTTGTGTCGTGCCTAGGCCTGCATCCAGAGCCCTTACGACACGACGTGTCCTAATTAAATCAATTCTGCCTTGAGTTCGATAGGATAGTTTCAGAATCGGTTCTCAGCCAGAGCGAGCAGTGATGGCAGAAATATAGTTGCGTACTCTTTTACATTACAAGGATTGCTTTCAGGTTCAGCAATTCGGTATGTAATTTTAGACAACTAACGAGGAGTGTATCAAACCCTGGACCGAGAAGAATAGAGCTCGAACAAATATCGACCCGCGAGAGGCAGATATGAGGTAGGGTTGCCTCTGCGGTAGTCAGCGCACGGCGTCGGCGTTGTCGTAGTCCGTCTTTCCATTACCACCCCGACCCTGGGAAACGTCTGTTCAGTTGCCGGCGATGAAGGAGCGGGCCGGCTGCAGTACAGGCGGCGGCACCCAAACCCCTACAGAACAGGCACCGGCAGCTGGGAGTAATGTGGCAGACTCGTCGCGCGGCGGCAAATCCTTCCTTCAGCGCGCCCGTGGCAAGGTTATCCGCTGGCTAAGAAAATCTTTCGGTCACCAGTACCAGCATCAGGTCAGTTCGGAACTGAACACTGGCTTTGTTTCTAGTCATTATCCCGAAAAGAATACACGGAAGGTTTCAAGAAACTTCATTGGTGTATATTATTCTTCGCACATATTTCTAAATTTTTCTCCGTAAGAAATGTCCCTTGTGGTATAAATTCGTACAAAGTTCAAATTTATTTTTGTTTAACAGCCCTTTCTAAGAGTGTTTAAATCAAATGCAACTTCTTGATTGCTCGTTGGCGTATGTACCAATAATTTAAATTGAACGGTTTTAATTTACCAATGAAATTTTTTACTTAAAAAAATTGGTAATTTGAAAGACTGGGCTGAGGCTGCGAGCAGAGATGAGTTATATAATGTTGATAGCAATGCCTGTGTTTAATTTTTTTTTTTTAATTTTATCCTTTTTTTCCTGTACTTAATAAGGCCGCTTAACAGTAAACAGTGGTTGGCGTGCTAGTAGTGATAGAAATACCACAGTTTGAGGAACCACACCCTAGAACTTTCTTGGAAGGACAGAACAGACTTAGAAAGTGTCATTCATGATAGAAACCATCCAATACGAGCATCGAAGTCATGACCTTCCGAATAGTGTTTACCTCCCGTTTGCGACGCTCTGTTACAATGTCTTCCAAAGATTTATGCAGACTGCATGGAGTTTATGAATCATAGACTTGTAATCAGTGGATTAAATATTTCCACAGTATTTGCGAGTTACCACAGTAAGTGAGAACGCTAAAGGTTGACAGACGGTGCACGTAGTTTGCAATCTATGTCGCTTGGATTTAACTTCAGCTGTCCTACATTTCCATTATTGGAGTGTGAATATCTATAGTGCAGAGAAACTATTGAAGATTTTTAAAAAAATGTGTAACGAATTGTTATTTGCAAATAAAATTGTCTTCCCTCAGTTTTGACATCCTATTATTTCTCTTTAAATGTAATTACCATTGCTGAAGTCATGAATGATTAAAAATTAATGTTAATATCAATTTAAGTGATTGCTGTTGATGTAATTCCATAAAATATCGCTCTTTACTTTGCGTATTGACGGTAAGTTACTGGCACTTCCTAAAAGTACAGGCTACCGGACCGCAATGTATTTTGTAAATCTTCCAGTAGTTCCGTTCAACTTTGCTAAAGGACCCAGTGGTCCTGCACTTTGTTCTCCGATGTTGTATGACGCTTGCAAAGGACATAAATTGCTGAAAACAGGTTAACAAAACCTTCTAGTTTCTTTGGCGCGAGAAAAAGTTTAAGAACGAATTAAGATCATTTATTTTCATAGCCGTGGCCTTGCAAATGCTGTTCTGAAGACCCAAGCAATAAGTGGCTGATAAGCCGGAAAGTATTTGCATACGTTTCGAATTATTTATGCTAGTGGATCCAAAATCCAGGTGAAAACTAAGCCAGTGAAGCAGTAGTCGTATGGCTAGCACAGTGCTAAATGTGTGGCGAAGAGCTGGTGATAGGTCCGGTTTAAGGCTGTAGCAATTTCTGCGTCTGCTGAAACGTCTAGTTTTATCAGAGATTTTGTGTCACGTTTATTGTATATAAATTTATACCTTGGTCTATGTGCATTCTGAGTTAATGATTACGCGTAAGTAGACCTCTTTGATTTATTTTTTTGCATTGGGCCCGGAAATATTTTAACTACCCGCGGGAAAGAGTTCTTGCTTTTTAATTTTTTCCTCGCCTGATGTACAGTAATGTAGTATTTAAAACGCACGGAATTAATTTTGGATGTCGGTTTGTGCTGGTGTGGAAGTTCTTCCCTGTACATGAGGAAAGAATCTAGATTCAAAATATTTGGGAAGAGAATGCTGAAGGGAATAAAGTGAAATGCTAACTTGATGCAACTAGGTAATTTTATTGATGTATTCTTAGCTCGACATGTTTCGGGTACATCTGCCCATCATCAGGAGCATTAGATGTTGAGTTGCAGCATATGGTTTTCTGCACTGAGTTTTTGGATGGGTGGTGGTTTTGAGAGCCGCTGCGTAGGTAAGTGCACTGCACCATCCGCACCGTACACACGACCTACGCAGCGGCTGTCAAGACCACCACCCATCCAAAAACTCAGTGCAGAAAACCATATGCTGCAACTCAACATCTAATGCTCCTGATGATGGGCGGATGTACCCGAAACATGTCGAGCTAAGAATACATCAATAAAATTACCTAGTTGCATCAAGTTGGCAATTCACTTTATTTCATGAGGAAGATGCATGGTCAAACAACCCGCTGAAGGGAATGTTTGAACCGAAGGCAAAAGATGTACAATTGGGGCGGAAAATAATTAATGCCTGATGAGCTTCATAATTTGTACTTTTTCGTCAGTAATTATCATTTCTGTTTGCTGTCCTGCAACAGCCCGACTAGGACGTAGACGGCCTCGTTGTCGAGACTTCCAGCTCACACACGATTGAACACAAACACCCGCTAGGATACCTCTGAAAGAAAAAGCAGCTTGTCGTAGAAGCTGCTATCTACAAGACACACAACAAACACAAGGGACGGGCGTACGTGCCATCGGCGGGATTCGAACTCGCGATCCCATCAGTCAAGCGGCTGTCAAGATTGGCCATTAATTGTTATTAGGGTGATGAAATCATGAAGGACGAAATGACGAGAGATGAGAACTCCATACAATAAGGTAGGATCACTGAAAGAAGGTGACACTTGGAGATCTAGACGTAGATGGGAGTGGAATAATGGAATTAATTTTAACGAAGTGGGTATAGGTGTGTGGGCTGTATTACAGTGGCTCAGATTAGGGGAACAGTGCACTTGACAGACATTATTAGAACTTTGGGTTCCGTTAAAGGTGTGAAAGTTTTGCTATCTCAGCTACTGTTATCTAACCCAAACACATCTGAGACTTGTATTTTGCTTCCTTCCAAATATTATTTGCGATTTATCGCTTACTGTCATCCTGTATCATCCAAAACTATTCACCACTCCTTTCAGTGGGCACTCTCACAGTTGGTGGTATTCTGAGACACCATATTGATATAGAAAGGACCAACTCTTGCTAGCTGTGTGAACTAGCCCACTTTGATCTTCCTCACATAGAAGTAAGTTTTGGACTTTATCTAACGATGTTATCGGTACCTAAAGCGGTACCTCTGTAACGTCGATAGAGGAAGATAGCTGGGTCTATTTGAAGTACCTGGAAGAAAACCGTCGTAACCTATTCGAGATATAATCCCGGCATTTGACTTACGGCCTGGAAAAGTTGCTAGGAATCTTAGTCAGGATAGCCTGTGTTTCGACCGAGATAGACACTTGGTTCCGCAGGACTACGAATCCACAACGTTAGCGTAATGCACCTTTGTCGGCTTCTTGAACTGTATATTATGGTTCTATGCATATCGCCACACAGAAAGGAAAGCTGATTTCCTACCAGTTGGTATTATGAAAGCCGCTCCACACGTTTGCCTTGTCCTTTACCTATACCTGTTAAACACAGTTTCTGCTACTCCTGTTAGATCGACCAATCTATAGTCGCCATTCAACTAAACTGTATAGTCTTTTATTCATAAGGCTGGTCTATTGTGTACTTTATTGATTGATCTTTAAAATTTTTAATTAGTACAATTAGTACAATCGAATTAATTAATCTGATATTAACTGTAGTCTGTCCAGTAGTTACAGGTTCAGAAATAAAACAGGGATTTACCCTAAAGCTTAACATGCTGGCAAATTAATACAGTACATATAATTACCTGCTTGAAAAACCACAAGTGATCACAATAGACAGGTTCCACTGCATAATCTATAAATGGCGGCCCGCGACACGGTCATGAGTCCCAGTGAGATACCAATAACTATCACTTCTTGCGAATCCCACGTATCATTGTAAAGATTTCCGCAGCAAAAAGATTCTTCATAATTTTCAGACATGTCGTGTTAATGCCATACGTCAAAATATTAAATATGCAATTCTCTGCCGCCTCTATTGCTGCTGCTGTTATACAATTTAATTAAAGTACTTAAATAAGCCTAATTAACTGGACCCATTAATTATGAAAGCTACGCATTACACAGTTAACATCGATTATCATACTTTATGAATCCTTCATTTACAAGGGATGTCTGGACCCCGAAGCTGAAAGATAAGGATGGCCAGAACGTGAAAATGATATTTTACCTCCGCCTGCTTTCAAAATTGAGAAATCGTGGCGTTTTACTTGAACGCCTTATGTAGCCTGTGACTCCATGCTGCGATGCCACCACCACCATATGTGCATAGTAATAAGGCATAATAAACGCAATCACAGACCCGCATTTTAAAAGAAGCAGGCACAGTTTCTTGTGAATGACGTCATTATTTTTCAGCCTCCCGTGCTCTTTTGGTTAATCACATTTTCAGGACGTAAGAGAGTGATTCCTTTCAATGTGATTCCTTTTGCTGGTCAAAAAAGATATCGAAGTTACTCATGATTGCATTAAATCATTAATTATCCCCTGTCGCTTTTTGCTATAATTTAAGGCGGCATGAATTTATTGTGAGACTCTAGTCGTTTTTCAAATCACGGGGGAATTTTCAAACGTGCACTTTTATGGGAAGCAAGAAGCTAAATCGGTATTGATATAGGGCCTACACGTAAAGCATTCTGGCAGTAGAATGCTAGTGCCATTCGAGTTATTACTCAAACAGGAAACAAGAGGCGTGGTTATCGACAGGCCAAATGCAGAACCATCGAGTGGAAAAAGGAAGAATTCTCTTTGTACTGTAAATTATACAAACAAACCGACACCAGAACTCACATTTCCACAAAAGAAGGTAAGGTGATTGTGCCGATTTCCCCCAGCTGACACACTGCACTTACATGAAACGTAAACTGCTTTATATTGCTATTTACTGGTTTATTACTGATGAGAGTAATGTTGTTACGACGGCTAGTGAAACATTTGCCTCCTCTCCGCTTCTCTTGAGATGGGGGCTCGAGTGTAGTTAGCACTTATTGTGATATTAATAGTATACGTCAGCACAACTGTATTTAGTTACGCAAGGTAATTACATAGGTTACATGTTTCGACTATTGAACAGTCATCTTCAGGCCTATTCTTTACAAGTGAAGTCACAGGATGCTGTGCACACATTGGGATCCCAGTGTGTTTACATCAATGAAATACTTAAGCCAGATCATCTGTCTAGGAAAGTAAACATGCGAAATGTTTCATTTCACACGTTTACTGTCCTAGACAGATGATCTGGCTTAAGTATTTCACTGATGTAAACACACTGGGATCCCAATGTGTGCACAGCATCCTGTGACTTAACTTGTAAAGAATAGGCCTGAAGATGACTGTTCAATAGTCGAAACATGTAGCCTATGTAATTACCTTGTATAATAAAATACAGTTGTGCTGACGTACACTATTAATATCACAATACGTATCCAAGCACATCGTGATGCCTCCATTAAAGTAGTTAGTACTGCTTTAAACACAGCTGCAACATAACCACTAAATGTCTCCATGGAGCAGCTGCATATTCCTCCGCTAGTCAAGATACTATCCTTCTTTTAAGGAACTCGAATTTTCTTTACCCCATTCACAGCAACCCCCCCCCCCCCCCCTTTTCCCCCCCCCTCATCTACATTATCCCCCCCCCCCCCCCTCCCCCCCCTTTTTTTTTTTCCCTTTTTAAATATA
>Ga0123355_10017372_pt1 | contig 11366 bp, 10 predicted proteins | sample TergutEmb28metaG_3_FD_89872 | JGI IMG/M metagenome (GOLD analysis project Ga0123355, IMG submission 89872) | Embiratermes neotenicus P1 segment gut microbial communities from Petit-Saut dam, French Guiana - Emb289 P1 | ecosystem: Host-associated > Arthropoda: Insects > Digestive system > Gut ...
TTGTCTGGCTCCGGTGATTACCACTGCACCACGAGTCTCGGCTCTTCTGAGAACAACTGCTTCTATATGACGCTTAATATACATAGGACACCTCGAACGATTTTTATGATATTTCAACATTCGGTGTTAATTTATCATATTTTACGAGATCCGTCAACAGGTTGTGGGATTCAAAGGTAGGTCGTCTGGGTGTATTTCATCACCAATCCCCCTCCACCCGCCTCATAACTTCCGCAATTGTCGGAATGGACGGATATGCGCCGCTTGCAGATATCGCAAGACTGGATGCCGCTGAGGCTTGTTTTAGCGCTTCTGTAACATGCTCGCCCCGGATTTGCGCTCCAATGAAATGTCCTGTGAATGTGTCCCCCGCTGCCGTGGTGTCTATTACAGAGCCTTTGAATATTCCATGGCGATGAGTTTGCGCCCCATGTCTGTACGCAACGCCATCCGGCCCTAGTGTCAGAACTATTCTCATGTCGGGGTATTGGCTTGATATTTTATCCAAAATCAAGTCGGGGTCGTTGCTCCCGGTTATTTGCATACCCTCTACTTCGTTAATAAACAAAAGGTCAACTTTACATAGATGGTCTGAAAGTGACTCATGATATGGTGAGGGGTTGAGAAACACCTTCATGCCTATGTCATGAGCTTTTTTGATTATATAGCCAACATTCGAGATTTCATTTTGTAGTAGCAAGATATCGCCTCTGGTGAAATTTTCCAGAGTTCTATCTATTTGCCCGATGCTTATACATTGGTTTGCGCCTCCGGACAGGATTATTGAGTTCTGTCCATCCTCGGACACCTGAATTATTGCCTTGCCGGTCTGAGTCTCAGTTTTTGCTATATAGCCAATATCCACACCATTGTCGCTAAGAGCATCTAACGCATTGCCGCCATCTAACCCTACCGCACCGGCATGATACACAGGCACACCGGCGCGGCTGAGGGCAATACTTTGATTAAAGCCTTTGCCTCCGATAAACTCCTGTACGGATGTTGATTCCAGTGTCTCTCCGGGTCGGACGATATATGGAACTGTATAGACATGGTCGTAATTTATTGATCCAAAGTTCAGGATTTTCAAACTTCATTCACCTGCAATTTCCTAAATCGTGAAGCAAAATCCCCATCATCAAATTTATAAGTGCTGCGCTATCAACCGCTCTCACAACATTCATGTTGGGAGGGTCTTTTTTTAGCGAGTACATCAAGTTTGCGCAGGTGCGCCCCATACATACACTGCTCTTTGTTTCAATCCGGATTATATGTTTTCTAAGCGTAAACGGCGACTCATCCACCGCAAACAGAACTGCCAAAGCATGGTTTATGACAAAAGCATCTTCGAGCGGTAGCTTCTCTCTTTGAAGTATATCATCTATCAGTCTCGTGCTATGGTAGTCTCGTGATACTTGTTTTTCATCAATTCCCAATGCGCGGCTCACGCTCCAAGGTATCATGACAATGTCAAGCCCGGATTTAGAAACTGCATCTGCAGCATGGGGATCTGCTGCCATATTGATTTCTGCTGTACGGCCTGAGTTCCCCCAATCCAATGCTCCGCCAAAAAATATCACTCTGCTTATTTTTTGCTTGATATCAGGATACCTAAACAGGGTTATTGCCAAGTTCGTAAGAGGGCCAAGACATATGTAATCTATGCATCCGGGATTTTGAGTGACTATATCGTATACCGCATCCCATGCGTAAATCTCAGCGCAAACGCCAGATCTCATTACGCCGTCATCCGATCCTTTAGCGCAGGGGTAGCGACCACTTGCGTTTTCCCCTGTAATTATAGGCTGTACCGCACCGGGAAATATGTTTGCCTCTATGCCAACGTCTTTGCAGATTGCTGCGGTAAGTGATGACGCTTCTATCACATTTTCTTCAAAAATACCGTTTACAGCAATTGCTCTGATATCCAGCCCAAGTTTCGCAGCGTAATAAAGTGCCAAAGATTCATGTATCCCGGGTGCAAGATCAATAATTATTGGATTCATAATTGCCGCTCCTTCTCTTCGTATGTCTTACATGCGCTATGAAGCATTTCTTCAAATCGGTCGCGGTCAATATCAAAAACTACTTCAGCATTGGGGCTTTGTCCACTTTCTCCTGTAAAGTCAACCACCGTCGCACCGTATGTCCACTCTCCGTCTAAATCTATTGCGACATGCACTTTCTTTGTTTCAAATATTTCCGGTGCGATAAGCCATGCTATGGCACAGGCGTCATGTATGGGCGTTCCGGGCCAATGCCCTCGAAATGGTTTTCCAAAAAAGTCAAGCAGATCGGCGACGAAAATTCCTACTTTTCCATGCTCACGAAATTTTTCGTTATGCTCATAGGGAATCACCGCTTTGTTTGTAACATCATATCCATGCATTATAATTGGAATCCCGGAGTGAAATACAATATGAGAGGCGTGATAATCAACCCATACATTAAATTCTGCTACATCTCCGGGGCCGCTGCATCCGCTCACTGCCGAACCGCCCATCATGCTGATTTGCTTTATTTTGCTCTTCAGATGCGGGTAGGACAGAAGAAATATAGCAATATTCATCAACGTGCCTGTCGGTACCAGGGTGATTGGCTCATTGCTTTCTTCCACGGTTTTAGCGAGCAGCTCTACAGCAGATATATCAAGCTGCTTTTGAATCGGCTCAGGCATTTTAGGCCCATCAAGACCACTTTCTCCATGCACTTGTGCATGATAGGGCTTAACAAGTAGCGGCGTGCTTGTACCAAATGCAACAGGCACTTGTTTTCCTAAAATAGCCAGTATCCTTAGTGTATTCTGGCCGGTTTTTTCGACAGGCTGGTTTCCGCCCACAACGGTAATCGCTTTTACATCCAGCTTTTCATCGGATAATGCCAAGACTAATGCTATTGCATCATCATGACCCGGGTCACAATCAATGATTATCGGTATTTTCTTCATTTTCAGCTCTCCTGACAATCGGGTTTACCTCATTCTGCGTTTCCATCTGCCGCCTGTCTCTTTCCAAGACTTAATTTACGTTTGCGTTCTTTTCGGGTTCGGTGAATTGATACCACAATCAAACCTGCTATGGTGATTACAAACGGTGTCATCCTCACAAATTCATGCGGCACATGAAGCAGGACAAATACATTGGCAAGAGCCTCAGCCATACCGAATATAAACGATGCGATGAGGGTTCCCAGCGGCACTACATTTCCCAGATTTTGCGCAGCAATGCCCATAAATCCGCGTCCGGCAGTCATTCCTCCAGTAAACCAAGGCAGGTATCCCATTGAGAGATATGCGCCTGCCAATCCTGCCAAAACTCCGCTGATTGTTATTGCTTTTAGCTTAATCATATTGACATCTATGCCAACCGATCCCGCCGTTGCGGGGTTTTCTCCTACACAGCGTATACGAAGCCCCAGTGGCATTTTGTTCATGAGCATATGCATAGCTACCACACATATTAAAGATAGGTAAACTATTATGTTATGCCCTGATAGCAAAGCTCCGAGGATAGGTATATCCTTGATAAGCGGTATGGTAATAAATGGTAATTGCAAACTGTTAAGGGATGCTGACATACTCTTATCCCCTGTTATTACGTACAAAATGAATATTGTCCCGCCCTGCGCAAGTATGCTCAGTGCAAGCCCGGTCAACAGGATATCTGATCTCAGCCTCAATGTGAAAAATGCAAATATCCATCCGGCTAAAACACTTGCAGCTATGGCACATAGCAATCCGACAAGCGCACTCTGCGTAAACGCCGAGCCGATTACTCCGAAAAGCGCTGCAAAGAGCATCATGCCTTCAATTCCTATGTTCATTATTCCCGCCTTATTGGTGACCAGAACCCCTAATGCGCAAAGTAAAATTGGAGTAGTGACCCGTATGGAGGAAACGAGGAAATCCATAGTAAAAACAGTTCTTATCGCGGCTTCCATTTAGACATTGACCTCCTTTGCACTGTTTTTTAGTATGGCTCGCTTTTTAAGTCCTGCAAGCAGAGCTTCCGCGCCAATCATCATTATTATGATTGCTTGTATCACTGCAACTATTTCCTGTGCAACATCACTGCTGCGTGCCATGATGTCAGCACCTACTCTGATGTATGACAGAAAGAACGCAGCAATCGGGATAAGTGCGGGATTCCGCCGCGCCATCGCAGCAACCATTACCCCATCAAATCCGGTTGTGGGAAGATCTGTCCATTGAAATCGCGTGAACATTCCGTACATCTCGCTAGCTCCACCGACTCCTACAATAAACCCGCCTATTACTGTGGCAAATATAGTTGCCCATGAAACCCCAATACCGGAAAATATCGCAAAGCTCTTATTCATCCCTGTCATTCGAATTGAGTATCCCCATTTAGAGTGATATAGAAAGATATATGCAAAAACCGTTACCACTCCTGCCAGAATCAGCCCCACATGAACGCGTGTGCCTTGAATCAATAGAGGTAAGCGTACCGTGTCTTGAAAAACGCGGCTTGCCATAAATCCTGCCATCGGGTCAAAGAGCACAAATCTTAGGATATACGAACCTATGAATGTCGCAACGAAGTTAAACATCAGCGCCGATACGACCTCATTTATTCCCCATTTTGCTTTGAGCAACGCAGGTAAAACACATATTGCAGCACCTGTTATGCCGCCAAGAAATATCCCGACTATTGGATGCAACCCCACGCTCATAGGTATCAGCGCAATAGCTGAGGCTATGATTGCACTCATATAGAATGCACCGGATACCGCAAGATTAAAGAACCGTATGGAGAGCATTATGCTCACGCCGATACCGGTGAAAATTATGGGAATCATTCCCTCAATTACATTTCCAAATCGCCTCAGTGTGCTAAACGGACCCATCGAAAATGAGCTTATGGCCTGTTGTGGCATATCGCTTACAAGCATGATTATTACTGCGGCAATGGCATATGACACCACCACCGCCATCAATGTTTTGAGAATATTTACCAGGTTTTCAATGTTTCTACTATTCATGGAAAACCCTCCTTATTTCTTCCGTTGTTTGGGTTTTAAGGCCAAGCATGTATTCACCAAGTATTTCTGCCGTTGCCTGAGTTGCATCTGAGAAGTAGGCGGCTATTTTTCCGTTTTGCATCACAATAATGCTGTCGCTCACTTCAAGCACCTCGTCAATATCTGCCGAAATCAGCAATATCGCCGCGCCGGTATCTCGCATTGCAATTAATTTTCTGCGGACAAAGCCTGCTGCCATAACGTCAATGCCGCGTGTGGGTTGATTTGCCAGAAGCACACCCGGAACTGCCGAACATTCTCTTGCAACTACAACTTTCTGTATATTGCCTCCTGAGAGGCTGAGTACCGGTTCTCGTCCGCTTCTGCATTTAATATAGTACCCTGATATAAGCTCGTCACCCTCTGAATTAATATGGTTCGACTGTAACAAGCCGTACTTCGAGTACCCTTTTTTGTAATAGCGGTCTGAAATCAGATTTTCGTAAACTCCGGCAAACGCACATGCGCCATAGGTCATTCTGTCCTCAGGGATATGCGAAAATCCAAGTTCACGAATGCCTCTGACGCTCGCTCCCCGTATATCTTTTCCGGCTATCTCCACTATACCTGCGGCATATTTTGTAAGTCCGGATATTGCCATAGCAAGCTCTGTTTGACCATTTCCCTCAACTCCGGCAATGCCCAGGATTTCACCGTTACGTACACCAAAGCTTATATCATTGACAGCGTTTCTGCCCTCGTCATTTCTAACTATCAGATTTTTCACCCTCAGTGACGGCGCACCCGGTTTGGCAGATTCTTTTTCCACTCCCAATTGAACTTCCTGACCAAGCATCAGTTTTGATATTTCGCTTTCTGTAATTCCGGCTACACTTGCACGGGCAACACTTTCCCCTCTCCGCAATACTGTTAGACGATCGCATAACTCAACGATTTCTTTAAGTTTATGAGATATGAATATAACTGTTATCCCTTTCTCTTTCATCTCTTTGAGCTGAACAAACAGTTCTCTTGTTTCCTGCGGTGTAAGCACTGCCGTTGGTTCGTCTAAAATAAGAATTTCCGCTTTGCGATAGAGCACTTTGAGGATTTCCACTTTCTGCTTTTGACCTATGGATAAATCCATGATACGGGCTTTCGGGTCTACATTAAGATTGTATTGCTTAGAAATCTCCAGGGTTCTGCGCTGAGCTTCCTCAATATTTATCAGCCCCCATTTGCACGGCTCCAAGCCAAGCACAACATTTTCTGCCACCGTCATGGATTCAACCAGCATAAAATGCTGGTATACCATGCCTATACCGGCTTTTATCGCTTCCATTGGGCCACTAAAATTTATAGGCTCGCCGCGAAGATGAACTGTCCCTCTTTCTGGTTGTTCGGCGCCGAAAAGTATCTTCATTAGCGTAGTTTTTCCGGCGCCGTTTTCACCAATCAGTGCGTGAATTTCACCTTTTTCAACCATGAAATCAACATCACGGTTAGCGATCAATCCGTTTGGATAAATTTTTGTAATGCCTTGCATGGCTAAAATACTTGTCAATTCAAACACCATCTTCTTTTTTAATTTATTAACGCGCTCATCGGTTTATCGTGATGCCTGTTCTCTAAGTGCCGCTACCTCTGTGGTCGCCATGCCGAAAGATGTTGATACAACTATGTCTCCGGAGATTATATCTTGCTCCACTCTTTCGAGCGTTTCTCTGATTTCCTCTGACAAGCCATAGAAGATTTCATTTCTTGCCAAACCAACGGCACCCTCAACAAATCCTATCGACTCCACTGCTCCCCATCTGACATTGTTTATATCATCAAGCATTGCCTCTATTGCTCTGAACACTGCAACATCTGTGTTTTTCAAAACAGATGTAAGCACCAATCGTGCCGCCTCTTCATCTGACGGCATAACCTGCATAGCAATGTCATTATCCACGCCGATAGCGTATATATTTCTTTCTCTACTTCCGTGGACAACGCCGAGTGTTGCAAGAGCTGCAACTCCGAATACGATATCAGCGCCTTGTGCTGCCATGTTCATGGTCAGCTCTTTTGCCTTTGCAGTATCCACTGCAGAATCCAGGTAAGCGGAGAGTATCCTTATGTCATTATCTACATACCAGTTCCCCTCAATGAAGCCTACGAGAAAGTCATTAATTACGGTATTGTCTCTTGTCATAACGATTCCGACTGTCCTATCGGCATTCGCATATTCCATATTGCTTGTTGTCACATAAGCAGCCAATACACCGCCTAAAAAGCTTGCTTCATTCTGGCGAAATGTAACTGATGCTACATTTGGCATATCCCTTTGAGCAAAATTCGCCATTGCATCAAAGATAATGAACCGCTGATCTGGGAATTGTGCATTGGCATTTTCTGCCGCCTCTCTACAGGCCGCACCCATAACGAATATCGCATCATATTGTCCACCCTCACACAGGTCAAGCAACAATGGCTCGATTCGCGTTATGTCAATTCCACCACTCTCATAGGCAGTACCACGTATGCCTAACTCAGTGATTGCTCGCTCAAGCCCCGCTCTAGACAGGTCATTAAATCCATTGTCTCCAAATGAGCCGAACACTACCACCGCAATATTCAAGTCGGATCTCGCTGTCGCCGCTCCCGGCTCAGGCAAGGGGGAAGCACTCGTTATATCCGTTGTCGCGGACGCATCGGGTGCATCGTCAGCTTGCTGCTGAGGCACGGCTGCTTGACAACCTGCCAGCAACATCATTGCGCAAAGGGTCATGCAAATCATTGACTTTAAAACTCTACTTTTCTTCATAATCTTATCCTTTCTGCTGATCGTTTTTTCAAATTTCCCTTCCACTGTTGTTTCTTTCCTGCATGGTCAATTACGGGCTGCTTCATAAGTTTTTGGTTTGTTTCTCTGTGTTTAGGTGGCTTCCGGTAAGATGATCAGTTAAGAGCAGCAGTATAAGTACAAGCGCCATTATTACTGCAAAAATAACCCATGGTGTTTTATACGTTCCTGTTGATTGATATAAATATGCACTCAGCGGAATCCCTACTGAAACTCCAAGAAATAGTACAGTATTTACAATACCTAGTATCGAACCATACTCCTTGTTTCCAAAGAACTTATTTGTGAGATATGTCGGAACGATTACTTGAACGGAGACAACAACTCCAAAAAGGATTGCCGGCACTAAAAGGGAAAGCCTATCTGTTAAGAAAACCAAGCTTAGATATGCCATGGTGGATAACGCACAGCAAACTATCGTCGCTTTCCTTATGCCGGCTTTGTCAAAAACACTCCCCACCAGAATTTTTGCGGCCATCCCGGAAAACATAACTACCGAAAACATTGCCGCAGCAAATGTGTTGCTGTTTCCAACCCCAACCCAATAGGCAACAAGTTGCTGTTGGGTTGATAATGTAATCATGCCTATCATAAAAACGGCAGATAAGAATATCCAAAATACAGGTGAAGATAAAGCTTGTTTTCTGGTGAATCCGTCATTCATATAAGCACTTACTGCCTTGGATGCATTTTGAGCCGCTTCGCCTTTTTCTTTGCGTGTATTTTTTGGCACAAGAAATAGTGCTGTTGGTATCATTATTGCCATTAGCGCCGTTGCTAAGACCCTATATCCTATTCTCCATCCAAATTCTTCAATCATCCATGAGACGACCGGGGAAAATAGAAATGCGACTATGCCTGAGCCTGTAAATGCCAAACCCGTCATTAATCCCTGGTTCTTGCTTTTTTGTCCTGCCAAAATCAATGCTATCGGGATTGACCCAAAAAGACAGGATCCTATACCGGCAGCCAGTGCTCCGACATAGAATCCATACACATTGTTTGATAAAGAAAAGAGGATTTGTGCCGCTGCGCCCATGCTTGCGCCAACCAGCAACAATGGTCTCATTGGTAGTTTTTGATAAATCATTCCGGCAAGCGGCAGAAATATCATGGATGCAATCGTGCCGATTGTGCCATTCATCATGAAGCGCACTCGGCTTATCTCCAGTGAATGCGTTACGGGGACAATGAATAGAGCATTGAAGTATGACAGCAAACCAACACTTGCTGCTGATAATAGTACACATGCCAGTATCGTAGTGTGGTTATATGACTTGGGTTTCTTTAATTGTGTGGTCATGCTCATTCACCGGAGATATGCCGCGACACTTGCTTTAGTATCTAAAGCTTTTGTTTAGAATACTTTAGACTCAGCGACACTTGACAGAAAGTTTGCTGACGTATACAATGCTCACATTACATTAGCACCTAAAGTATATTCCTGTTCAAATCGGATGTCAATAGCAAATTTGTTTTTATTGACACAATGATTCCTGTGGCATTGCGACCGAGCCTGTCCTGAACTTGATTCAGGACGCCGTAATCTCATAAATAACGCGCAATGGGAATCATATTTGCACCTCTAATCTACAAACTAAGGAGCTCATTGCATGACTCGTGATAAACTTTTAAGACGCATACTCACAGAAACCAGAAGCGCAACCCTTGCTTATTACGCTTATATGCATACCGACCGCGAATATGTCGCAAACCTCAATTTGCATCTGCGAGAACTGCATTTTTTGATTGCAGTTGGCGAAAGCGAGGGTACGTCCATGACTGAGATTGCAAAACATTTGGAAGTTTCGCAGGGTGCTGCTACACAAATCGCCTCACGGTTGCTAAAAAAAGATTTGATTGTGAAAGTTAAAGAAGTTGCGGACAAGCGACGCACTGTTATAACGCTGACTGCTCAGGGCGAGCGAGCCTATAGGGAATACCTGCGAGTCGATGAATCTCGCAGAGCGGAGGTTGTCTCCCGAATGCAGGAGTTCAGTATGCAAGAACTTGAGGCTATTTTGAAACATGCCACACTGGTTAAAGAAATCTGTACGGAGTTTTTGAGCAAAGAAATTCCAGCCATAAGTGGCACATAAACACCACTTATGGCTGGGCGACAGATTCGCCACTGAAACGCTACACTAAACCCAAGGTTATCTTGACAAAATTCAATTGCTCATATATAGTTTTTAAGGCTTGCGCCGCTTCTTCAGCGAGCTCATAATAAATGTGAATGTCCGTAGGCTACGACCCATTGCGTGAGCGGCAGATGATGCCGCTTTTGTATTTTATGAATAGAGGTCACACTATGTCGTTAGATGTACTTATGCAATATATTTCGCAAATCAAGCCCCTGGATGAATCGGCTATGGCACTTGCAAAAGCCAGACAATCCGACTTGGCAAAACCGCCGGGTAGCCTTGGAAAGCTTGAAGATATTTCTATAAGACTCGCAGGGATAAGCGGAGAGGTGTTTTATAACACAAACAAACGCTGCGTCATAATTATGTCTGCCGACAATGGAGTCTTTGAGGAGGGTGTCGCAGCAACTCCGCAGTCGGTCACCCAATCTCAAACCATCAATTTCCTGAGAGGGATTCCGGGTGTTTCGGCTATTGCAAAACAATTTAATGCCGACCTTATTGTTGTAGATGTCGGCGTAAATGCAGATATTGAGCATCCGGGTATAATCAATCGCAAAATCAGAAAATCCACATGGAATATAGCTAAAGGCCCTGCAATGACATACGATGAAGCTGTACAAGCTATTTTGGTCGGTATTGAAACTGCTGCTGAGGCTGCTGAAAAAGGATATAAACTCTTTGGCGCAGGTGAAATGGGCATCGCAAATACAACTACTTCCGCTGCGGTTCTGAGCGCCCTGACCGGTTTAGCTGCCGAAAAGGCAGCAGGCAAGGGCGCCGGGCTATCGGAAGAGGCGTATCAGCATAAAATCCATGTTGTGAGGTCTTCCGTTGAGCATAATAGGCCAAATGTTAACGATTCTATTGATGTGCTTGCAAAAGTAGGAGGGTTTGATCTCGCAGCTTTGGCCGGAGTTTTCATCGGCGCGGCTTATTGCCGCACTCCTGTTGTGATTGATGGGTTTATTTCAATGGTCGCAGCTTTGGCGGCAGCGAAGCTTGCACCGGCAGCAAAAGAGTATATGTTTGCATCTCATGCTTCATTTGAGCATGGTTTTGTTTATGCTGCACAGGCGCTTGGACTCGAGCCTTGTTTAAATCTGAACATGCGACTTGGCGAGGGCAGCGGTTGCCCAATCATGTTTGCTGTGATTGATGCGGCTTGTGGCGCATTAAGGAATATGGGAACGTTTGCTCAAGCAGAGATAAATGATGAATATCTTGAAAATATTCGCATTGGTGACAAATTTACTGTCTAGCATTAAGTCTGATAGTGTAAAATAGTTCTGGGAAAAATAAAGGAATTTTTTCATTAATGAGACCAACCGTAGCGTAGCGGAGGGCGGTAGTGCGGTTGCCGCCAAAGTTGGCAGAGGCGAAGTTACGGAAAA
>Ga0123355_10017373_pt1 | contig 11366 bp, 8 predicted proteins | sample TergutEmb28metaG_3_FD_89872 | JGI IMG/M metagenome (GOLD analysis project Ga0123355, IMG submission 89872) | Embiratermes neotenicus P1 segment gut microbial communities from Petit-Saut dam, French Guiana - Emb289 P1 | ecosystem: Host-associated > Arthropoda: Insects > Digestive system > Gut ...
ATAATAAAATAAGTGGCATCAAGTTGGTTTCTCTTTACTTAACTACAAAAGGCCATTTGTGGTCTTACGGCTTATCACACCGTGCTGTACTCTGACAAATGTTTCCTAACGTAACGGCGAAACTCGCTTTTTTCATTCTATAGGCAGAAAAGGAAATACTGAGAATTACTTAAAGTGGGAGTGAAACGCACCAGTTAAAATAGGGTAATGGTGACATGTTTCTTTCACAAATATATTATAATTAAATCCTGCATGTATAGAAATATCGAAGCCGCACACGTTAATGAGAAAAGAGTAATCTAGACTCGGACACAACCTCGAAGATTCGTAACGTCGCAGAAAGTTTTGACTTACTAATATCAAATGCAGCACATTTTGTATGCAAATTTTTCACTTTCAACTTCTTTCCAAAATGTTATTAGTTGATCAGAAGGATGCATTATTAAACGACTATCGTCTTTTTAATTATTTGCTACTATTAATGAAAGACTTATCTTTTTTTATCTAAGATTAAAATACAGGACTTGAATCTGAAATTCTTCTATTGGTTTAATTTCAGTTTTAATTTGATTAGGGTTATTTATTTCTCGTACCTAGGTATCTGCCTTTCACGCTTTGTAGTTATACAGGCGTACTATTCAGACACAGAACATGTTTAAAACCAGTCGTCACGGGACCCTTTTCTTAATATTGACTGCTCTGATATCACGCTTGTAGAATCTGCTGTTGCAGCAAAGTCTATCCATGTATTTCAAAACTGTGTAGTAAAACTATGATTTCCCCATATCTCATTCCACTTATTAATTCCTTTACTAATACTAACATATTCGGTCATCCTGATAAACATGAAATATGATGTGAGGCTAGATCAATCAAGATTTATGACGTCGGAAAGTTTTACTGGAAACAATAAATGTCATTTCCCTTTCTCGAGTTTTATTTTCTAAATACCAACGCCATAAACCGAAGGAACTCTCAGGTCTTTACTGTAAGCATGTAACAACATGTTTTATGATACTGAAGCCTATAGTTAAGTGATTTACGAACTGTACTGTTGTTGGTAGAGAAGTGGCCAACTTGGTCTGTAAGACTGTGCATTAAATTTGGGGTTCATATTGAAGTATGGTTTTAGAGACTGTGAGATCCAAAACCAGAATTCTGGACCACAATCTTGCATTCACATCTTTTAGTTTAATAGACATTTATAGACCGACCGTGTTATTACTCTCTGTGTAATAGTATTATATAAACGAACAAAATGCACCTCTGTTAAACTAATATTTTAATTTTTACAATTTCTTCTACATGTTTCGAGCCCGAAGGTTCCTCTTCAGGAAGACCGTTGTACTTACAGGTATGGTATAATTTAATATAATGTTAAATAGTGAACGTAAGCACAATCACTTTATTATTTTAGCTAATACCAGGCTACATGTTTCGACTAAAACTTAGTCATCCTCAGACCTATGTTAACAATTATGTTACCAGATACTGTGCACACTTTGGGATCCCATTGTGTTTACATTCTGGGATAGTTTGAGACATTGTTGGTTGAAATAGATGTTGGCACAGCAATTCTGGACTTTTGTTCATAAGTTCTTATATAGGTAGATACATTTGGCTTGACTAGCAGCAAATTTGAACGGAAGCATCACGATGTGCTTGTAACGTAATATAATACTATATAATGAACGTCAGCAAATCACTTTATTACTTTAGGTAATACCAGGCTACATGTTTCGACTAAAACTTAGTCATCCTCAGGCCTATGTTAACAATTGTGTTACCAGATACTGTGCACTTGTTACAAGAAGATATTGTAAAAATTAAAATATTATTTCAAGACGTTGTATCTTGTTGGTTTATGTTATACGATTATGTTACAGTGTACGGTGCAAAAACATAAAAACAATGCTATCTGCGTGGTATTTTTTATTTTCAAGTTATGAAGTCCTAACTATGAGAAAGTTCTTGAATCGTAAACTGCATGCCCTGCGAGAGATGGCCCAATTTTGGGCCACGTTTTAAGATAACCATAATGTTGTTCCGTTTTATCCAACAGTTCTAATAGGTTTGTGATTAAGATTTCAAGAACAGAACTAAGACAGACTTACATAGTCTCTAGACGGCTTTCAGTGTTGTAAAGTAGTGTGTCAAGATAACGGCATTTTAAAGAGCCTTCAGAATGAGAAACTGATTTGATCTAACGTATAAATACAGTCAAATGACGTATATATCGCTGACGTTACATCTATCATTTCTGAAATAACGCCAGATTTACTCATATGTCTATATTTTGAGGCTCGGCTGTGGGCTTCCTGTCAGGTATGAATTTGTTAGTGTTCTGTCAACACCAAAATTATATCTTATGTTTACTGGACCGTGCATCATATTGATAGTTGAATAAAGAGAGACCAACTTGATGTCACTTGCTTTATTATTTATTTAATGCTCAACATATTTCGGATGTTAATACATCCATCCTCAGGAGCTTGCGACTTATTTATTGAGTTATTTCGTGGGTTGTATTGCTCTGGTTCGATGTGTGTTGGTGTTACGTTGTGGTTTGGTTGTGGTAGTGTGGTATCCGTATGCAGGCTGAGGCAGTGCTTCAGCCTGCATACGGATACCACACCACCACAGCCAAATCACAACGTAACACCAACACACATCGAACCAGAGCAATACAACCCATGAAACAACTCAACAAATAAGTCGCAAGCTCCTGAGGATGGATGTATTAACATCCGAAACACGTTGAGCATTAAATAAAGAAATAATAAAGCAAGTGACATCAAGTTGGTCTCTTTTTATTCAACTACCGAAATTAAAATATGATGAGAGGCACGGGTAGGTAAGTCTTGTAATCGATGGTTTTCAGGTTCTTATCTCTCCTTGGGTGATGTCTGCCTTGATTGAGATTTTAAGACATTTTCCTTGAGTTAGTACCTCAACTCTACCTCTCACAAACATTTCCTCTCTTAGCCTGTAGGCCTAAAACTAGTTATCCAGCAATGAGTCTATCGTCAACACGCAGTATAGAGACTGGCGAAGTTTCAAAACAAGCCACAAAAGATTGATGGACGTGCCGATAAGAAATTAGCCCTTGTCTTTAAATGAATTAATTGGAAGGCGTTTATACAGTGAAAGCGTAGGACTATTACAGAGGTCGATTTTGTTTATATTTTTCTATGCGTTCGTCTGACAGTTTCATCTCCACAAGAATTCAGAACTTATCGATTAATTACGGTTCATAGGATCTACGACAAAACATGTTAACAGAACGTAAGTTTGGTTCCTAACTCTCCATTAAGATAAGCTAACATTTGATAAATTGAAGTTTAAATATGACTTTTGTTTGAGACGAAAATTGCCTCAACCGCTCAATAGATTTGTACATAATATTACGTGCGACTCAGTTTAAGGCACAAAAATTTTTTTCGGAAACATTTTCTGGTAATACTGTGGTGATTACTTCACAATATACTAGGAATCGCATTTTATGTTCTAGGGATTAGGACGAGCTTTGACCAAAACTATTCTGTCTTTAAGTACCGGAATCGACGAATTATATTCGTTAGGTTTTGATGTTATTTGTGATGATATATATTTGGGCCCAGATTACAATGTTTCGCGTTACGCATGCAAAATTAGTAAAACGAGTCTGAGATTTAGTAACTGTTCCTTTTATGTACTGAGTTATGAGCATTTGCGTAGTTATAACATAGAAAACCAATAAACTTGGTAAGCTTGAAGTTTCAAATAAATTACTGGTAACTAATCTTTTTCCTAGTATGCAAGGAAAACAATACATGACGTTCTTCTGTCTGTATATTATATCCCTCGTTTGATCTATCTGCTGAGTTTTAAAGTTTATTTTACTGTTTTCATTAAGATCAAAATTTCCACGATAATGTGTCGAGAAAACAACTTTCATTTTAGTCAAATAGATTTTTACAAGATTAAATTTGTCAAGAACTGCTGCTGATGAATAAATTTTTATCGCTGTTAAATTCTTATGAAACAAATCCAGTCTCCTTGGCATAAGACGTGCTTTAAATTTCTTGTTCCCGTCTTTGTTACCTCAATATTCCTCTGAAGTTTTAAGTCGATAAGCTGGGTTCTCGTGAAGTACTTCCTCAATTTAGTTTATTACACTTGTCTGTGTCAAGGATGATATGTGAATTGGCGTAATTAAAGTTTGCCTGATTGATTTTCCTATCAGTCGGCGGAAATTCGAGTTAGACCTTAAAATTTATCGAAATTTGTTTATTTTAGAATATCATATGTGTATAACCTTGCTTAGAAAATTTCTTCAAGAGATCGAAAGCGATTTTGTAAAAAAAACTCTGCAAAAGCGTCACAAATCATAAGTTAAACTGTCTTGCAGCAAAATTAAATAATATATTAGTATAATATAAATACATTATTATTTAATTTTGCTGCAAGACAGTTTAACTTATGATTTGTGACGCTTTTTCAGATTTTTTTTTACAAAATCTCTTTCGATCTCTTGAAGAAATTTTCTAACCAAAGTTTTACTCATATGTTATTCTAAAATAAACAAATTTCGATAAATTTTAAAAATCAACATTTTAAAATGTAGAATGTTTATAATTAGAGTCAAAATTCACTTCCGAGCTGTACAGACACAAGACATGAAGCGACTGGAGAATACTCGAGTAACCATTTAATATGTTAGATTGAATTATATACCGAACAGCTATTTATGCACGTTTGATGCTCGCAAAGCGGTACATATTTCAGCATCAGTCAATACCGAGAGCAACAACACGTCGCCACAGATTACGAGTTGATGTCATAACCAGCAGATAATAGCCTCAACGGAGGTTCTTAACGTCAATACATCCATTGACCCCTTTAAGATTCTGGTGGAAACTACATACTCTTTTTAGAAAAATGTATTTAAATATGTACAATAGAGATAATGAGTTTTATTGAAGTTAACAAACCCTTGTCTAATCTAGACACCGTAAGTTACTTTGTTGCTTATTTTCACTGTTGAATGAAAAGCTAAATTTCATTTAGGTTAGTGTAGTGAAACCAAGTAATGTCCTTCCTATCCTACAACGCGGTCCCGCTGATACTTTTTCACAGACTCCCCAGAAGAACCGTGGATCCCAAACTAAGAACTAACTCTTATAATATAAAGACAGAAGAGGATTAGAGTAAAAAAGGCGTGATATTTACAATCACAAAAATTGGTATCGAGAAGAGTTACAAACCACAGTCTCTAAAGGTTGATTCATTTTGCCGTATAACGCATGCAGAATTAAAAGTCAATTACACAAACATCTAAGCGACAAAAAAAAAAGCTACATGAAAGGATTTAAAGTAAAATATGTTTAGGGACTTGGGCTGAAAAAAATAAGCGAATAAAATTGTCATTACCAAATAAGCAAATGTAAACATGGTGAAATCCTTAAAATATGTCACAATTATTGGTTGTAGCTTCAAGTACGTCGGTGGTTCTTTTGTTTCTTCCTTTTGTATACTTCCCTGAGTTTATTACAGTTTGAACAAAAATATTAAAAGCACAACTTTGGTATCAAAATTTGCACCAAACACACAACCGACTAGAACACTCATCGTTCACTCCACAACTAAACCTAAGCATCAGACTACACCTTGGAGAGATGAAAATACCTCCATCTTTGTAAACCCAATAAACTGTGTGTATAGCCAATGTCACGTTCTGGACCTCCATAACGAAGTTACTTTTATATTATTGCATTTTACCTACACCACTCTTTATCCCTGTTCTGTAGGTCACAAACGAAAAAGTTTATTACTTGCCACAGAGTTAAAAACCCAGGACAGATATTCTTTGAATAGCTTTTTCGGAAAGAGAAATAAAAGACATTCTCCAAAACACAAACGACAAACACAAAAGGAATAATAAAATGAGTGGTAGGCCTGAAGGTCCTATAGATGGTGGAGCTTAAGGATTTTACGTCTCTGCTGCAAAACGTAACAATATTGGTGCAGTTTTGTTGGATGAAACAAGCTTTTACTTAGTCTGTACCTCATGAAGTTAAGTACTTCTTGTTCCCTTTTCACGTTTACAAGCTATACTTCTCCATTTATCTATCTGTCGTAGCGCTTATTCAATCAGAAGTAACCTCTTTATTTTTAAAAACCATATTTTTAATATAAAGTTAAATGATTCTGAAAAATATTGAGTGCTATCGCTAGTTCTTTGTCATCCTTTTCCGAATAGCCCTTATACGTAGTCTATTAAAAGACATGGTTGTTATTCCAGAAGCTACAGCTTTCACTGGTAAAATGAATAGCGAATAATTAATTGAAGAACTTTGAAAGGAGGGGATTCTTATGTGCGGTTTTGTATTGAAAGTTGTATTTCCTTGAAAAAACTGAGGAAATCCACGAAAGCCCTAAGTCAATATATTTGGTTCTCCCATTTAGACTCGAAGAAGCTCTTCTCATATCCTGTCATTACTCTGTACCACGAAGTAAATCGATTTTATAGATACTGGTATTACGGTATTTGGCGGGGACAGTCGAAAATACCTAACAATGAAGCAACGAAGAAGTAACCATGTTTTATGAGGTAATGTACTGTCGACAATTGCCAACAATAATAATTTTACACAGTGGATTTTCCCACCTAATTGAAAAAGAATTGTTTAAAATACATTACACGCATACTAAGTGAAACAGCAATTTTATTTATCTCTTAAGTGCTCCAGAATATGACTAAATTAATGTAGGGAATGTTTAACTGAGGTGGGAAATTTTAAAATTTCTGTGGAGATTTTAAGGGCGTTTTTTTATATTAAGAACTTAAACATCTTTTACTGAAATCAGATCTGAAACAAAAAGTGCTTCTGCTTCTATGCTTCCAAGATAGTCTGAGTGTGAGACATTGTGAAATTACGTATATGGCAAATTACATCTTTCACATCAGAGAAAGTTGGTGCATAAAATAAGAGGTAGCATATTTACTCAATTGAAATTTCTTGTCGAAATATTTTATTTAAAAAAGAAATATCGTTTTCTTCCTTTGAGGTTACGCTAATAAACATGATTTATAATTGCTATTCTCGTCAAAGGATATCAACTGATAATTAAACCAACTCTGTACAGAATGCTGAGGCTACCCACCTAATTTCATATAATATCTTCTACATGTTTCGGCCTGTATGGGCCATTATCAAGAAGTTCAATACATGAAGTGAAAGTATAAATATTATATATATATATACATACACACATACATACATACATACACACACATACATACATACATATACACACACACGAGTTTATATGTAAGGAGCATGCACATTAATAATAGGTGCAAATCAATAGTGTTCTAGGTATAGCATACCAAGTTTATAGCAAAATTTCATAAAAATCCTTAATTTTATAGTAATGTGATCAGCAGTAATCGCCGTCATATGCTCATTACACTGGACAACAAATTAAAAAAAAATTGCATCTGTGATGAATATGTTATTAATTTATTTGTTTGCATCTATGAAGTGAAAAGGGGCATATAAATTACTTGGCTCTAATTTTAAAATTATGCTACAGCATGTTATTTTACGAAATAGGTTGAAATGTTACATGGAAAGATGGTTTAAATAAAAAACTGAATACTATTCTTTGGAAAAGAATGTGTTTAGTAGACTTATTCTGTGTAGAGATAATATTTACAAAGTAAATTGAACATCTGCACAATCTTTTTGATTTAAGTTCATTATTTAACACAAAAAATAACTTTTTTTTTTCGTTTTGCATGTCGCTTTTATTCCATGGTAGGGACATTTCTTGCCAAAGTCCAGCAGTAGTCGGCGAGCATAGCACAGTTCCATTTCCCTTGATATCTCTTCTCCATTGAAGAAATGTCTTGATGGAACCCTTCTCCTTGTTCATCACTCACTGCAACACGATTCTCCGGGGAAAAGCCCAAATGCGAGTGAAGGAAGTGTATTTTCGTGACATGTTGCTGCCTAAATTCTGGTAGCTCTGCAAAAGTTTGTTTACAAGCTCCTAATAATTTTGAGCCCTTGTGTTTCCCAAAAATACTCTTACTGCAAATTTAAAACTGTCCCAATCCGCCTTTTCGTCGCCTTGAAGGAGCTTGTCGAAGTGTTCGTCCTTGATAATGTCTCGTATTTGTGGACCAGGGATCGAATCCCGGTGGGAACGAGATTGTCCGCCCGTCCGGACCGGCCCTGGGGCCCATCCAGCCTCCTGTAAAATGGATACCGGGTCTTTCCCGGGGTTAAAGTGCGGCCGGGCGTGCTGCTGACCACTCACCCCCATCTAGTACCGCGGTCATGGAAGAGTAGAGCTATACCTCTACCCACCTTCTGGGCCACACTGGGCCTGTAACGGGATCACTTTACTTTTTTTTTATTTGTGGACCAGTGAAGATACCTTCTTTCAGTTTTGCCTCACTTAGTCTGGGGAACTTTTCTCATAATTACGTAAAGGTAGCTTCTTCTTTGTTCATGACCTTTACAAAAGTTTTCATCAGACCAAGCTTCAAATGCATGGATAGCAACAAAATTTTACTCGGTTCCACTAGTGGTTGATTTTTCACCTGCATGATTCCTGGTTCCGGAGATTTTCTGGCAGGCCAATATTGTCTTGAGTAATGAAGAGACCGAGCTCTGCTGTCCCATTCACAAATGAAGCAGCAATATTTTGTGAATCCTTGTTATGGTCCAAGAAGTAAGGCAATCACTTTTATGTCACCACAGATTTGCCATTTGAATTTATCGTAATTAATGGCTTCTGTCAGAATCTTCATGTTCTCATACGGCTCCTTATTATGCACTGAATGACCAACAGGAATAGAAGGTAGGGTGTTGCCATTGTGAAGGAAAACTGCTTTGAGATTCAACTTAGACGATTCTATAAAGAGTCGCCATTCCAGAGGATTGTGATTAATACTGAGTATTTGCATCAGGCCATCAATATCAGTGCAAGCAACAAGACCCCTTTCCATTTTAAAGAACTGAACTACGAGTAGATCTTCGTGCATTTTACGATACACTGAAATTCTAACATTTTCTTTCAGAAGGTTCCATTGTTGCAATCTTGAACCTAACAGTTCAGCCTTAGTTGAATAAAGAGTGACCAACTTGATGTCACGTGCTTTATTATTTCTTTATCTAATGCTCAACATGTTTCGGATGTTAACCCATGAAATAATTCAACAAATAAGTCGCAAGCTCCTGAGGATGGATGTATTAACATCCGAAACTTATTGAGCATTAAATAGAGAAATAATAAAACAAGTGACATGAAGTTAGCCTCTCTTTATTCAACTATCAAGAAGATGCACGGTCCAATAAACATAAGTTCAGCCTTACTTTTAGGTAAGCCGAGATCCCTAATTAGATCATTTAATTCCTCTTGTGTAATTCGATGGAATTCGTTACGTTGAAGATCAGCAGTAAAATCAGTATCCGTAGATGTTGAAGGTTGAGGTGTCTTCTGCCGGTTTTTGGTACGCTCCTCATCTGAATCTAAAATATACTGTGGCGGTGGTACTGGAAAAGGGAGGTCTTCAGTTTGGGGTACCGGTCGAATAACAGAAGAAATATTACGATAATTGACAGTCCTCTCTCTCTCTCTCTCTTTTTTGTAATTCCGTGCCGAAGCGGCGGAACTATACAAAAATAGTGTGACCACTCAGCAAACATCATTACTCACCGTCTGGGAGCGCAGTGCTGACACATGTTTCCCTTCCCAAGTAACTATTTTATGCATTAAGCCACACTTCATGTATCATGAAAACTAGAGCCAGGAATTGAATTCTAAGGCCATATTTGGTTTCAGCACGTTGAATTGAAGAGGAATAAACTATTTTGGTCACGGATACATTTTGTGTGTTGACCAGTGCCGTCATTTCATAGCTGAAAGAAACAGTTCGCGGCCTCCTTCTCCTCCTTCGTCTCTGCTCAGTTCTTCATCTTCTACAAATGCACTGTCCAAGAAGGTTAAGTGCATTCGTAGTTTCTTTTTCCATCCTTTCCTATCCTGCGCTACTTGACTCCAATTAAAAATTTCCACTCTTCTAATGTGATTCTGTCCATCATCTTTCCACCTAACCTTGGGTCTCACCTTAGGCAGTTTTCTGAGTCTGCTAATTTGTTGTGTGAACCTTCAGATGTTCAGTATCGGCGCTGCAGCCCAACGCGGACAATGGTCTCCTCAATTTTGAGGTTTCTAGATCACACATAATGACGCACCACTCTAAGTAGGACTCCTCTGAATGATTAGCCCGACCAAGAGACCTCTACCTGACAACACACAACAGTCATAATAGAGAAACATCCAAGCCCCCGGCGGGTCTCGAACTTACAGTTTCAACTGGCGAGAGGCCGCAGACCTATGCCTGAGAGCTCTCGCCCACTGGGACCGTAATTATTGCGTATAATTCTTATAAAGCCTCTTCCTTACTTGCGTTGAATCTGCGGGTAATATTAGAAGGCACGTGATATTTGTGTTTCTCAAGGGCCTAAATACGGGTACGAGTATTGAATTTATGGTCTTCTGAGATACGATGCTTGTAGTCTGGTAGGTAAGTACCGATGTTTAGGGGGAGACTGCAAACTGTTTCTTCATGACATTACTCATACGCGGAATGCCCATGCCATTTTAGAATGTGTGAGCATAAAGTAACTAAATTTTGAGATAAATGTATTGCTTACATTGACAGAAGAGCAATGAGAAATCAGCTGTTATAAGTAGTCCTCTGTTGGGCTTCTAACATTTTGATATACCATATATTGCACCAAGTGTGACAAAAATGGTAAATTTTATTAGGATTTTATTGCGGAAAATCAAAATTTCGTCGAGCTAAATTATCAAGTACATTTTCCAGTGAATTACGCTGTTCATAAATAAATAAATACCTTTATTACATAGTCTGTCTGAAGACCGGTTCAAAACGACTTCTGCACAAAGTGCGATCTAGTGCTTCATTTTTCAGTCGCCAATATCCTTTTGTCTCCATCAGGTCATCCAGTATCTGCTAACGTTTCTTCCTGAATTTTTCTTCAATCCTACTATTCCTTTTTATCTTTCCTTCAGTAACGTGTTTTAGAAGGCAGTTCCTACTTCAGACGCGACAAGTCTTTTGTAAATAGGAGCATCCAACACTGGAACCAGTTACCGGCAGAAGTGTTAGGAATTCTCCCCTGCAAACCAATCACTTTTATAAAGAGGGTAAGGAAGGTGATAATTCAGTTGAATTAAAAGGAAGTAAAGTGTGCTGGAAATCATCGAAAAGTGTAGAGAAGCGGAGTCTAGTGAAGTGAAAAGTCTAAAGTGAAGTGAAAAGTTATCTAACGTGGAGTGTAGCG
>Ga0123355_10017374_pt1 | contig 11366 bp, 11 predicted proteins | sample TergutEmb28metaG_3_FD_89872 | JGI IMG/M metagenome (GOLD analysis project Ga0123355, IMG submission 89872) | Embiratermes neotenicus P1 segment gut microbial communities from Petit-Saut dam, French Guiana - Emb289 P1 | ecosystem: Host-associated > Arthropoda: Insects > Digestive system > Gut ...
CGCGGAGGGAGAGGGGGGGGGGGGGGGGGGGGGGGGGGGGGGGGGGGGGGGGGGGGGGGGGGGGTGGATGGAGGATGGCTGGACACGATGACGGGCAGGCTGACTGTCAGCTGCACAGTGACTTGGAACAGTTTAAAAGGAATGGGTATATTGCATAAAACAGTTGAACTGGATATGAGGGAAAGCGGTCGTGTTATAATGTACTTTAATCATCGACGCCTATCTGGAGAAAGCCAGTAAAATCGCAGGAATTAATATTATTCAAGGCAACCAATCATCATCACAAGATTTCAAAGCCGATACTTTCGCGTACGAAACAAGAGAGCTCTCAGCAGCACGGAGTATAAACATCCCTCAAATTCACTCTCACAGAACTGGGGAAAAAACGAGTTTAGGGCCTAATAATTTATGTAATGTTAAGGTCCCTTACTGCACTTAAGAACTGGTTATCATCAGTTCTTAATAATTATCTGTGAAAGTGACAGGACAAGTGACACTGGCTCTGCGCACAGGGGACGCATCGTGTTAGGATGTCTAAGCGAGTCTCTAGACCAGCATAAACAAAGAGCCCGAGAAATGGAAACTGAATTTCCGCCATCTACCTCGGTCAAGAAACGTTATTATGTTCATTCGATTCATGTAACTTCCTGTCTGCTGGACAGCATGGCGGTCAACCCCACTATTCAGCACGGTCAGCGTGCAACAGACGTGGGCAATATTTTATGAAACACACATTTTTGTTGGCGCATCAGAACACCTTGGACAACGTTTGACATGATTCAGCTATAGAGACAAAGTTCCCCACAGAGTGACTAAATCTTTGGGTTTCGGATAATGCTGTATCAACTGTGTTGGCGTCAAAAGAGAAGTGAAGATGAATATTCCTATTTCATAAATGTGACACCGCGTGAATTGGTAGAAGTTTCTAGACTTTAACCCTTTAAACGCCGAGTTAAATCCCATCTGCCATTTGCTGGCATTATTAGGAGCTCACCATATTCTCCACGTTAGCAGTATAAGGGTTAATGAAGATATTGCTGCCTCCATTTAAGGGTATAACAGATTCTTTACTTTCTGCTCTGAAGATGGAGGTAGTACGCGTCTTCGAAACGTCGGTAAATTTCTACAAGGCAACAGAACTTCAAATGATATGAGAATAGGGAAGGGAAATGGAGAAATCAGTAACAGCTTATGTCTGGGAAGAGACACTCACTGTTGTGGACAAGCTGACAAATCTAGGAAAATTTCGGATCAAATTCAGACAGGAGTTTTGGTTAATATTGAGAAAATCTGCTAGATTTCTAAATTAAAACCAATAAGTTCTAGAATAAGACGACGTTGGTCAGACTGATAGGCACTTTCAGCCTACATATCGAAACAGCAAGATCATCCGAAACACTTGAAATCTAACGCAATACGCGGCGTCGTAGGCCAAATACAATCACATAAACTAGATTGGAGTGTGTATACTTGTCTAACACAACTATATGGTGGTACGGATATTTATAATTTATTACATAAAGATCAACTACATGTTTCCGCCCTTTTCATTGGCCATCTTCAGGTTGAAAATTGAAAAACTTAGTAAGCAGCTACACTTGACTTGTGTGGGTTGTATACAGTGGGCAGGTAAGATGTGGAGTGGGAATGAGATCTCGCATGATGTGTAGCAGCCAATGAAAAGGGCCGAAACATGTAGTTGATCTTTATGTAATAAATTATACATATCTGTATCACCATATAGTTGTGTTAGAAAAGTATACACACTCCAATCTAGTTTATTATAAACACAACGGAAATGAAGAACCTTATGACAATCACATAAGTTGTAACCTAAATGAGAGCCTCAAATTCCACCCAAGTTCATAAACAAAAAGACCGAATAACTTCCTACAAGTCTCACACAACCTGATCACTTACTAAGTACAGCACACTGAGGGTTACTGTAGCAGTGTATGGTACTGGTAATAGTGGAATGACGGTAAAAGGAAGGAAATCCGGAGGAAACTTTTTCCCCGCATAAATTATAAATCTCACGTTTTTAGACCGGGTCTAAATATGTTACTTTGTAAGTACTGTGGGTTAGAAAAGGGACGAACATATCGCAGAAATGAGGGTGAGAAAAATGCACATCAAATGTTACGGGGAAAATCTGAAGGGAAGAAAACCAGGTGTGAGTCTCTAGCGTAGATGCGAGGGATTCAAATGAATCTTAAATGACCAGTGGATGAGATGTGAACAGGTGGCACGTCTTAAGTGAAGGCGCTGACTGGGGGTTGTGAAGAGAGGTACTGAGGAAGGAAGTTGTGTCTAACAGACGGCAGGAAACGAGATGGATAAAACTATGTAATGAGGAAAATTATGATTCCGTTTATCGCCAAATATTATTTATGTGATCAATTCAAGATGGATGAAAAGAGAGAAGCACATTGCATAAATATGGAAGAAGTAAAATATGTAAAAAAAATTTGGTGGGGAAACCTGAGGGAATAAATCCATTTCTAAGAAGTGGGCTAGACAAGAGAATTAATGTGGCCATTAAGAGTACCGGAATGCAGGGAAGGGTAGAGGGGGTCGTTGACAGGATTCATCAGGTATAGGAATGACAGGCTACTGTGAACAAGGTAATGAAGCTTCGAGTTTCTTAAGATGCAGAGTATGTTTGACTTCCTGAGGAACTAGTAGCTTCTCAAGAAGGTCTTTGCCGATGGAGAGAATTATTTTTTTTGAGAAGCGAAATGCTTTCATACGGGTCGATAGACGGTTAAAAGATGTGACCCTCTAACACTGCCGTTTATTTGCATTTTAGGCGGAATGTTTCAACACCTAATGCCGTATTAGGTCTTCAGACACTCTCTGCTTTGACGTTTCTTACTTGTAAATAGTAGATTCGAAAGAAAGAACTTCGTCTCTTGGACGATGATTCCCATGATACAACTACGCTGACAGCAATCAACACCCTGAAGTAATTCGTATGTATAGATTACGATTGCTTATCCACATTTATTTGTATGTTGTTATGCAGAGGACTTTGTAATAAATTTTATGTTGTTCATTTACAGACACTGATATCACTTATGTATATTGGACCGTGCATCATTGTGATAGTTGAAGAATAAGAGACCAACTTGATGTCAAAATTTATTAAGTTTTATTTCACTTCTTCTGTACTCAACATGTTTCGGACATTAATACATCCATCATCAGGAGCCTGCGACTTTTCTATTGTATTACCACGTTGGTTGTGTGTTCTTTTTTCGATGTGTGTTGTAGTTTCGATGTGGTTGGTTTGGGGTGGTATCCGTGTGGCAGGCTGAATCTGCCACACGGATACCGCCCCAGCCCAGCCACACCGAAACTCCAAAACACATCGAAACAATAACACACAACCAACGTGGTAATACAACAGAAAAGTCGCAGGCTCCTGATGATGGATGTATTAATGTCCGAAATAAGTTGAGTACAGAAGAAGTGAAATAAAACTTAATAAATTGTGACAATAAGTTGGTCTCTTATTCTTCAAATGATATCACTATTTCATATAAAAACCGACCAATACACACCTATATTACTCACAGCACTTTATTAGCACTGTATTGCTCTTACATGTTTCGGTCCTTGAAGGTACATCTTCAGGGAGCAGGATTGGTATATTTTCACAACCAGATCAGACAAATGTGTACCAGATGCAGAACCCAGTTTATTCAGCAGCGTGTGTTATGTTACGTGGCTGATAATTTTATGTCGTGGACACCTGGGCAGTTACGCTGCAGTTGTACTGCTTGCAGATAGTCGTAAAGTGTGGTTATTGCTTTTAACTGACAGCCTAAGAGATGAATTTTATGCATAGCTTTGTCTTAGTATTCAATTTACAAACAGAAATTAATAAGAACTTGCAATATTTTTGTTTAATTTTATATTATCTATGACATGTGAGCCATATCACTTGAGCCCACTCCTTTGGTAATTTTGTCAACATACACCGGGTACAAATCAGAGACGTTTCATGGAATTAATGCGTCCCTGATTTACACCCAGCAACTATGGTCAGTACACCTCCACATTGTATAAAATTTTTCTAAACTTCATCTAACACAACTTGATCGAAAAAGAGTCTCTAGTTACAACAGCAAGTTGACCAACTGAAATTAAATAAAATGTTAGAACAATGCTATTCATAATGTCTACAACAGAGTGGGTAGTTTTGTATGCCTAACAAAAGCAATTCTAAACCACAAAGTTAATAATACAGTAACACATTAATGTCATATACAGCCTGAAAGGGTCTCCGATTCCATTGAAATTCTCATGAGTTGTGTAAAGTTAGAGATTATTATCGTCGTCGTCATCATCACCATCGTCATTATCATAATCTGTAAAGGTTTAAGATAATACTCGACCTATTTTACCAATATTATTTGGGCACTGTTCAGTGTCTGAGTTACAGTTGACATAAAGTGTCCCGGTGTATATACAATAGTCTTCAGTTGATTGGTCTTTATAAAACATACATATCTTGCTATTAACTTTCATTTCATATTAGTGTCGGGTGTTGAGATCAGACTTAGGTTATATCAACAATAGGTTAGTAACTGGCACAGTAATTTAGGGCTGCTAATGTGATCGGGTGATGAGTGCATTAATCAGGCATGAAAAAATCCCGCAATCAGTCAAAAACGTCACTAGTCTTCATAAACTAAAAAAAAAAACTATCATTGAAATGATGACAAAGCTAGACTACTGAAACGCCGTAAATATAAAATACATGTATAGCACAGAAAATTAAAATTCATTAGTAATATTCGTATCGGAACGTATGATTAAAAAATGCTTATTGCCGTACAATATGTCAAAAACGATAGGAAAAATGTTTTTTTTCTAGCGTTATTTTGTCCATTTCGTGCCTATATCTCCTTCCCATGTTTCTAAAGTCTTACTTCAAGCTCTTGTCCACACTAACCCCTTGTCATTCACCGTCCTTGCAGAACCTCTTGCACGTAAGTTCCACCTCTTAGCTCTTCTTCTCCTTTAGCCCTGTTACCTCTGTATCCATCCTTGCCCCCTCCTGTATTTATTATCATTCCTTTTATTCGCTCTTATTTCTGCAATATTCTGGGTGTTTACCCTTATTCTAATAACAATGTGTTGTCCTTCTCCGGACTGGACAAAGAGTGGCCTGTTGAAAAGAAAAACAATAAGACCCTACGACACTTTAACCTTCTAAATCCTCCTGGTTACGTGATACACCAACAGGTTTAACATCCAACAACTGTAGGCTCTGCCCACACTGTATTTATGTGTTCTGTATTTATCTCAGAACAAACAGCGACTTGTGCCACTTACACCATAAACTGATTGGTTTTTATAACCGAGATGAAAAATGTTTACAGCGCGGTACGGACTGGGTATTTAAATAAAGCAGTTTGCGCTTCGCTTTTAAAGGGTTAATGGTTATTTAATTTAAACCATCTACATATTCCAATATACTTGAATATTCAAACCGCCTATTATGTATAAGAATCTTGGTTGTAGTCTCAATGTTCATATTGTGAATTAAAAATAAAATTTCTTTGTCGAAAACATGAAGAAATAAGGGTGAGTGGAAGTGTACCTCCACACTTCCACTCATTCTTAACCTCCACACTTTAAAAATGTGAATGTTCCATGGAGGTTAGGCTGAGAAGCAATTTACTAATGGATATATGCATTAATTTCATAACGTCACCGATGTCCATTGAAATACACGGAAAATATTCTCTTACATGTCAGTGTTACTTATATCAGTGCAAATTATTACGGAACGGGAGACTGTGCCTGTACTCCGCTTTACCCCACTATAAATATTATTTCCGGGTCTATTCCAGTCTTCGTACTAAAAGATGAAAATATATATTATTCATAAAATAACTGTGAGTAAAACCCTGTAGCCGGATTAGGGTGGAGGGCTTCTATATGAGGAAGCGCGCTGTTTTGTAGGATTTATTTGGACGTAAAAGTTCCCCTGCCACAATTCTCTTCTACCTTTCTTCATACTACAAAAACATGACAACTTCTGTTGTAAAAAAATCTTACAACGGAAATTACAAAGGGAAAGGAAACACAATTGAAGTTTAAGACATTTAAAGGTGCACCTAAAATGAACTTAATTATGGACATGTTAGTGTTCACATCCTTTCCGAAATGTAATTTTGGTCTGTGCTGCAAACGAAAACAGCAAGGGTCGTAATGCAATAACGGCAGGCCCTCTGATACGCAACTCGGAACTGTTTTACGTGACGTTAAAGCTGAGGGTAATGAACGAAGGGACTGCAAACCTTTACGTCTCTCCCACAACCAACAAAAAAGTTGAAAATAAATAAAAAAAATGTTTATTATGCGTACCAAAATTCCTCCTAAAAGTAAATTAAAGAGACCCGTAAATCGAATTAATTTTGTGTGAAATTTACAGACTTAAGAAGCAGAAAATGTTTAAATTTATAGAAATGTGTTAGTATAGCCTAAAGAGACAAGAAAACTACAAGCGATTTATGTATAACGTAACATTCAGGTGCGTCGTTTAATCAACGTTGCTGTGGTCAAGGAATATGGATTACATATTCTGAGTGTGTCTTTGTAGCCCTAGCTACGAATGCGTCGTATTATAATTTCATATGTACCCTGTCTGTGTCTATCATATTTGTCCACATTATCTCATAAACGGCAAGATTATCGGGAAAAAATTATTGAACATAAAATGTGTGTTTTGATTTTTCTCTACGATTGTGTCCCAAACATTTGTCATTCTAAGACGAATTCTGCGAGATATTATCGTACGTTCGCGTGGGTCTTCATTCTTGTCGGGTTTTATTGAAACTTGGATTTCCCCCACAGAGTTTCGAAAATCCTCAAATATCAAATTTCACACAGAAATCCGTCCCAAGGAGCCAAGTGTTCCATAAGAAGAGACAGACGGACAGACATAATTGACGAGTCTAATAACGACAACGAGCCTAAAAATTCTGCAGCATAAAACCGTAGGCGTAGTAACTTTCTGAACTCTCATTACTAAATATGTCGTTTGGTTCGTTACATTTTTCGTGCTAAAACCTTCTTCTAATATACATGAAACTATAACTCCCCTGTCAATTTTATCTTTCCTGTCGCAAACCTAACAGACAGAACACACAAACATGTCACAACATTTATTCCGATAACTTGTCAATTTTTTTTGTATCCGTAGTTCTTAGAATCATGTGCGAGTTTTTTTTTTTTTAGTGTTTTGGGATGAGTTTTGGATCAACATGGTCACATTTTAAATACATTTAAGCTTCAATTCCTTTTCAGTCTGTCATTCTTTATTTGATCCAGTGTACATAGTGATGAAGACAAGGAAATATCATATGCAGAAAGAAGCAAGGGAACCGTTACTTTTGTGCGTATAAATTTATATTATTGAAGTGAACCTTTCAAATATGGTAGATTTTACATAAGGTTATGTTATAAGATGACAATAATGAAATTTTAGGCCAAATATCGTACTCACACCTTCAACGAAAATCGTTAAACAATACTTATTATTCACCGCTCCTGCATGTTTTGACCAAAATATGCCCACTTTCAGAGAGCTGCAAAACTCATAACTTATACAGCATGTATTACAGGTAGTAATAAGTAAATTGAAAAAATGCACGTATTTGTGCCTAAGTACATGCAATGTTAATAGTGTGGTGTGAATTTATAAGTACTTACTTACTCCATGGTGCAGAGTCCTTCTTGAGAAGCTAACTGGTTTGCAGCTAGTCAAGAAATTCCCCGCATTTTATGTAACCCGAAAGTTCATTACCGCATTCACAAGCGTCCGCCACCTGTCCCTATCCTGGGCCAGTCCAATCCAGTCCATATACACACATCCCACCTCCTGGAGATCCGTCCTAATATTATCCACCCATCTACGCCTAGGTCTCCCCAGTGGGCTCCTTCCCTCCGGTTTCCCCACCAAGACCCTGTACACCCCCCTCTCCTCACCCATACGCACCACATGCCCAGCCCATCTCATTCTTCTCGATTTCATCACCCGCACAATATTGGGTGAGGAGTACAAGTCATTTAGCTCCTCGTTATGCAATGTCCTTCATTCCCCCGTTACCTCCTCCCTCCTCGGTCCAAATATTCTCAACATCATGTTCTAAAACACCCTCAGCTTCCTTTCCTCCCACAATGTCAGCGAACAAGTTAATTTATAATTGCCTATCATTTTAAAATTATTTTAAAATTATAATAAAAATTATTATTATTATAAAGAAGGGTCACGAGGATGATAAAGCTGTGTTTATCTGGCAATTTTAATTATCAAAATTTTGGTTCCATCCTATAGAACAGCCCAGAGTGAAATACAATTCAATTTTAATTGCATTCTAGTGAGGTTCGAAGCTAAAATTCTGGCCATGTGTTGAGGCCAGGGAGAGTGCATCCTGCACAAATTGTGCATCAAAACAAATGGAAAAGTACGTTCTAATGATGACGTTTTCAGACGTAAATGGTTACATCGCTCGGTATTCACCGATGGCAAAACTGTGGTGTGGATCCTAATAGGATAAAGCTATCAAATGTAGCACTAAATGTCAAATATATGTCTATAAATAGTACATATTTCCAATCGGATATATGTGGACGTAACAACCATTAGATTATCATCGACCAACTTCATGTTATATCCCAATACAAATAACAATATTTAACTCCACCTGTCACACGTAGCTGCTTCAAACTCATTTGCTGATTCGTTTTAATAACAGCCGACAACGCACACAGGTTTTTTTATTGTTAAAATTGTGCCAGTAAACTTATTTCAAAGTTAACCCTGAGCTTAGTTTTGCACCACACCATGAAGATCTGAAACAGTCGCAATGTTGATGGCAGTACTGTGTGAAGCAGTCTAAAAAGATTTAGAGTTTTTGACCCCTGAAGATGGGACAGATAGATCGCACCGAAACGTTGGTAAGAAAGTCTAATATACGCCTCATAAAGTCCCAAGAAACGCACATCTCATTGACTCCTTGGCGGAAGCCTGACATCACGTAAGCCATGTATTTTACTTACTTACCTACTTACTTACCTACTTAATTACTTACTCCGTGTAGCAGAGTCGTTAAGAAGCTAATCGGTTTTCAGCTAGTCAAGAAATTCCCCGCATTTTATGAAACCCGAAGGTTCATTACCGCAGTCACAAGTGTCCGCCACCTGTCCCCATCCTGAGCCAACTCGATCCAGTCCATATCCCACATCCCACTTCCTGAAGATCCATCTTAATATTATCCTCCCATCTACCTCCCAAGTGGCCCCTTTTCTTCAGGTTTCCCCACCAAAACCTTGTATACGTCTCTCCTCTCCCCCATACGCGCTACATGCCCCGCCCATCTCATTCTTCTTGATTTTACCACCCGAACAATATTGGGTGAGGAGTACAGATCATTTTGCTCGTCATTATGTAGTTTTCTCCACTCCCCTGTCACCTCGTCGTTCTTAGGTCCTTTTTCGTTACTCAGGTTGCTCCAAATTGTACCAGTCCAGGTCCGAGGCTTACTTTGTAACTATTTCGCAACATGATACGTTTTTACGTTGAGGAGTTGTTAGCTCCTCGCCCAACCCCCAAGCTGGAGGACCACCCCTTGTCGGCTGTCTGCGACCGCTTATTCGATATATTCGCACATACCCTCCATATTGAAGGCCTTTTCTCCATCCGCAACCTGAGGACGCGCCATGCCGTGGTGACAGTGACCCACTTATCACGGATCCGTGTCTTTTATGCTGCGGTAAACAATCGATGAACGCACTGACCAGGGGTCAGTATCAACCGCAGTGTTGGCCAGGATCGTGCACATGCGAAGAACTTACTCCGGTACCGGGAATCAAACCCCGATTCCCTGGTCGTACAAACCGTCGTCTAGTCACTGTACTAACTGATTTATTTTAATGTAATAGTTTTCGGACAAAATCGAAATGTACATAATCGAAATGTACGTAAGTATTTAACACAGAACTGTCACGTGCGTAGGCGTTAGGTAATTGTCTAATTAGATTCGGAAATCTTTTAAAATAAACAATTTCCACACCATAATGTGCCGTAGCTTCTGATTCAAACAACGATGTAAATACACTCAAAATCGCACTCATGAAACTGCATTGAGAAAAAAAATCTTTGCATAATAAGTTATAAGAACCGCCTGGCATTTTCCGCTTCTTCTGCACCATTTTCCTATTCTGAAAGCCAATTTCCACCACTGATTTATTTCGATCTGTTTACAGCACACCTTAAGGGATCTTCTGTCATTCCAGCTTGAGAATAACAAGTACCCAGTGTTATCATACTTGCGTGGAAGAAATTACTATATCACCAAGGGGTCGTGTTTGGCTTACTTTTAGCAAAAAAAAAAAAAAACAGGAATACTTTGAGATTACTGTGCTGTAGTGAGTGTGTCTGTGTTGGGTCGTGCGAAAATACAGGATATTACTGAAAATATGGTGAAATGGAGTACAGATTAATTGCCGTTGTATCAAGTGGAAATGTTGTGTAAAGTAAATATGTTCATTAAAATACTTTTTCACTAATAAAGTACGTAACCATATTGAATATTTTGCGACGTTATTTTATTCCGATTTTAAAACTGTGTTGATATTTACCTCTTCACTCTGCCCGACTTATGAATATATTCGACACACTAATTAGCAATGGAATGCTACGTAACGAGGTGCGTTATGTTGTGTGTTCCTCAGAAAATATTTGTGGGGTGCTTAAATGAAGATGAAATTCATGGGTAGGACACGTGGCCCGTATGGGGAACAGGAGACGTGCATATATGGTTAGGGTGAGCAGACCTGATAGAAAGAGACCAATCAGAAAACATAGACGTAGATGGAAGGGTAATATTAAAACTGATATTCAAGTAGTGGAATGGGCGCATGGACTGCACTGCTCTGACACAGAATAGGGGCAGACAAGGGGGGCTTGTGAATGCGGTAATAAAGTTCTGTATTGCATAAAATTTGGGGAATTCTGGGGAATTGCTTGACTATTTGAGGATCAGTCAGTTTTCCGGGAAGGGCGCTGATCCATGGACTTAGTTAGTTAGTTAGTTAATCAGTCAGTTGATTGGTTGTTGGTTGGTTAGTTAGTTAGTTAGTCGGTTGGTTGGTTGGTTGGTTTGTTAGTTAGATAGTTAGTTAGTTAGTCAGTCAGTCAGTCAGTCAGTTAGTTGGTTGGTTGGTTAGTTAGTTAGTTAATCAGTTAGTTAGTTAGTTAGTTAGTTAGTTAGTTAGTTGGTTAGTTAGTTAGTTGGTTAGTTAGTTAGTTAGTTAGTTAGTTAGTTAGTTAGTTAGTTAGTTAGTTA
>Ga0123355_10017375_pt1 | contig 11365 bp, 4 predicted proteins | sample TergutEmb28metaG_3_FD_89872 | JGI IMG/M metagenome (GOLD analysis project Ga0123355, IMG submission 89872) | Embiratermes neotenicus P1 segment gut microbial communities from Petit-Saut dam, French Guiana - Emb289 P1 | ecosystem: Host-associated > Arthropoda: Insects > Digestive system > Gut ...
GGTAAATCGTTTTCTTATCAGGAACAGCCTCCCGCCGACCAAGCGCAAAGCGGATGCGAAATGCACGCTGTGTTGCTACCGGCGACCCGCCATTTTTTATAAACTCCGCAACAATAAAGGCTCAATGTTCTTCCAAACACACCATGTATAAACTGAAAACGGCAGGTACACTGCTGTTCGACAACGTGCTCCCCACAACTGTATGCGCTTTCTACCCGAAACTATGCCCCTCCAAAATTGAGGTGTTCTTTCTGCCGCACTCTGTACATAATTAAACGGAATATAGTGGTCGTACATGTTTTATGAGCCATGTCAATAAAATCTTCAGCTGAACGCCAGTTACTGGAGACCTGCTGGAGTTGTTGAAACGCGGTCTTTTATCTGGAAGTCCCTGTGAGCAAAGCCTCTCCTCGTCTAACGTATAATAACCAACTTCAAAAAGCCACTACACTATTGTTAGATGGTTCTGAAATAAATTCATCTGTCCTTGGGATTTGAAGAGACAGGGAATATTTTGCGGATATAACAAAAAAATGGAGGAAACATTAAAGCTTGTAATTAATTTAACGAAAATTTATGTCCTAATAAGTTAACATGAAGTCAAGCAGTCAAGAAAAATTCACTGCGTTTCATGAAGTCTAAAGTTTTGATATCGCATTTAGAGGTTAACTCGGCTAGATCACACTTCGAGTCACATAAACCCAGTCCAAATCGAACATCGTCTTGCTTCCATATACAGTTTCATATTGCTGTCCTCTCTACACATGTACAGTACGTCTCACATGATATCCTCCATTCTCTACCACACGTCCGGTCATCATGTTTACCGGTGATTTGACCTCGCTAATTACTCGTTGAAAATAACAGTAGCAATACAACGTATAGAGGATATAGATTCTCGAGCTAACACCTGGAATAAGAAGACTTTTGTGAAAGTGGAAATGAAATGTCAGTTTATTAAAAATAACTCTGATTAAAATTATAAGAGATTTTTATGTAAATGTACTGTACCTTCTGCGTTAATAAAACTCGACATTCATGATTATTTTCATATACATTTAGTGTCAACGTGTGGCTTCTGACAAAAACCGATCTATACACAGTGAGTACTCCTAAAGTAACATAATTCATGCTGTAGAGTCTATACACTGATAAAAGTCAAAAACAGATTTTCAGAACCATAAAGGAACTTAATTTGGTTTCTGTGCTTTAATTAAAGTTATCAATCCAGTCGCCACTTTGCTTGAAAACCTAAATCAGTTTTAGTATATCGAAAGCTGATAAAACAAACTTTTAGATAAACAGGAGACAGTAAAATTTCGAATAAATAGAGGGGACCAGCTCAGGTTGCAAGCCATGACGTTTATGCAAGGAAGGAAATATTCCGGACGATTTAGGCTTACTTTGTGAGAATTTATGCTAGTGGGTTGTAATGAATATAGGTACTGATTTAATTTTTATATGATTATGTTTTTTGTTTATTCAAAATTTGTTAATTTAAGAACAGTTTAAAATGTTGAGATTATACTATTTCAACTGGACGGAAAACTGGTAATTATTACGTGAAAAAATCCGGAAAGAAAGAGTAATTTTCTAATCTGAGATTCTGTCCTGAGATTTGCAGGAAATGTTTCAGTATTACTATAAAAGACATCAGTTAAACCAGCCTTTGAACAGCGGAATTTGTATAATAAGTAGCAGTGCTACCACCTAAATGGCGTCATTGCCTTTGTTGTTTTATGTACGCCATTTAACGACTCTGTAATTTCCTGATACCATATAGCGTCGGTGATAGACAAACGAGCATGGAGCATCAATTGTATTTACTGTCGAAGGGGGAAAACAGAAGCACTGGGAGAAAAATATTATCCAGTACCACTTTTTCACTACAAATTCAACATGGATGGGTCTCTGTTTGTTGCTGTTTGTGTCTCTGTTATTAACCCTTTACCTGCTAACGTGGAGAATATGGTGAGCTCCGAATAATGCTAGGAAAGGGCAGATGGGATTTAACTCGGCACTTAAAGGATTAAAACATTATGTTGAATGATAAATTTTATTTTCAAAACCCACATACGTGAATACGTGCACTCAAAAAAGAAAATATTACGCCACATTTGTTAGACTGCACTTAATTTATCTTGTTGAAATTGTATTTAAACATTGCATCGTCTATATAAAGATCCAGTGCACTTCTATCTTTAAGTATAAATTTGTTGACATGTTCGAAGAGACTGTAAAGTGTAAAATAAAAATTTACAAGCTCTTAGTCTAGATTTTAATTTAAAAATTTCACGTAACTCTAATTCAATTACTAAGCATTAAACATTTAGAATACTAATATAACATATAATGAACCAACAAATGAACATTTACAAATATATTCGACCATACATAAATATTCTTCGGCAACATATTTCGGCAATTCATGTGACCATCTTCAGGGTGTCATATAACAAGAGTGAAATTAGTATACAAACAATTTTTCAAAGTATATTACAAAACCATTCTCTATTATATTTTATATTCTCAATGGAATCTTATGATCTCATAAATTATGTGTTTATATTCTTGTTAAATATAATTTTTAGGATCATAAGAATATAAAATGTAATAGCCTGTCACTTCATAATGCTTTTTGTAAAATTATATTTTTCTAACTCTACTTATGTTATAGGACATTCTGATGAAGGCCACAAGAGTGACCAAAAAATGGTGGTAAAGAATGAATAATATATAAAGAAGTATATTTGCAATTGTTGGTTCGTAATATAAGTACACAACAATTTAATGTACGGACATGGAACAAAAATGTTAGAATACTCAAGTTGTAAGTGACATTTTTACTCTGGGAAGCTCTATTACTTATTTATTATTTCTGTAAAGACAACAGAGCAATTATCCTTCCATTACGTAATTATTGACATTTTTGTGCCTGCAGGATAATTTTAATAATATTCTGCCTCAAGTGTAACTGTAGTGTACTGTAGTGTAGTGTAGCGTAGTGTAATATGGCAAGTAATTCTGAAGATGGAAGGTTTTATGCTACTGGTAGGGGATCCTGTCCATTATGAACTTTGTGCTATCCAAGTTAATGTTTCAACCTCATAATAGGGACTTAATTAACCAGGTATGTACTTCAACATTGTAATTTATCTGCATGTAGAGACTACAGTATATTTAAAAAACATGACATTCATTATTTATAGAGTGGGAAAAAATTAGAAAATATTTTTAAAACCTATTTTCACAAGATGGGAATTTTGTGTTTCTTCAGCTCGTTTGCTAAATGAAGTAAACTGAAACTACATCGTGATGAAAGAGTTCTTAAATAAAGGGGAGTTCAGGATTAAATTTAACTCGTTGATGATTTTATCGAAGTATAGGATATAAAAATCACAGAAAAAGTGAATTGAAATGTACGTGCAACCCAAAACTTACTGCGCTCTGATTTTTGCATCCAGTACACTTTCAGACCGCCAGGTCATTACACACACCGCGGTCACACGTTTTCTTATCATTCATAATTGTGTATCATACATTAGAAACTGTTACTGGTATTATCGGGGTCCGTCACTTATTATTTATATTTTTTTATTTTTTATTTTATTTTTTTTTAATTTGTCGCCACATATAACCTCAAATCTTCACCCCGCCAAAGTACACTGTAACTGCTGACTTGAACACATTATTGGTCTTCAAACTTTTACGTATCCTAATAATTTAAATACAGATCAAATTTAGTATTCCCGGACAAAATAATTACATATTGATTATTATGTTTGGATTTTTATTTCCCGTGATCATGCCTAATGTGAAGCGCATAAAACGCAAATTAATATAAATTAATATTTTTCTTAATTACTATGGGCTCCAGATAAGATAAAGCTAGTAACCAAAGTATATCATCAAACACATAGCCTATTATTCGATGTTAAACAAACCCTGCAGAGACTTTTATCTCAGTAACTAACCAACTTGATGCACAAACTTTTTGTTTTACAATAAGTTTATTTCATGCCTCTACATATTTCTAGCACATGTGCTCGAAATATGTAGAGGCATGAAATAAACTTATTGTAAAACAAAACTTTTGTGCATCAAGTTGGTTAGTTACTGAGATAAATATACTGAGATGCACGGTCAGCAAAACGTCAAAATCTCGAAAGACTGTAATAAAAACTTGCGACATGATTTTTTACAAAAATCGGTAGAGAGAGAGGACCGAGTTCTTCATATTGAAGGAAAGGTGGACAGACATTATGAAGCTGAAAGTCTCTTTTCGCCACATCCCGAAAGCGCCTAGCAACTATAAATCTCGGACAGTACACTGGCTATCTTAACTGTGACTTTTCGTGGTTTTTCTCAGTACCTGCAAACAATAAGTTGGTTAGCGGGCCTCCATAGATAAGGCCACGAACCCAACGTTTCAAACACTTTTCAAAGCTTCATTCACAACTCAGACTAACATCGACCTTCCATAATGCGGAATATTACCAGCGTCGTACAATAAACGAAAGAAAAAAGACAGTCATTTCTATTCCATCAAACAATAAAAAAGGCATATGATGCTGCGTTGCAAACCCTACGTAATCATTCGATCACCGCTGTAGAACATGCTTTTGTAATGCAGATTTGCCGCATTTGAAGAAGAACGGTTCTTGTATTAGCCGCACGCAGCAAGCCACCAATAATTTCCGAATTTCTATAGCCCTTGGTGGCATGGCTTTATTGACCAAGCTGGAGGCTGGGCCAGGAATGGGACGGAGGGGTTGGGTCATGTCGGGTCGGGTCGAAAGAGGGGAGACAAGAGACTCATTCATGCTGGTGGTGCATTGCGGCGTCTCTGTATCTTCAGCTGAATTCTATCGGCATTCTGGCTACAGTAGCTAGACATCAACTAATTTCCGGCCATTTCGCCTGTTCAGAACTGACGCCGTTCACATTCCTGATGCCAGCCTACTCTTAAAATTCCTAATTTCGAATCTAATTTCCACGCTGTGGTGAAATAAGCATCGTCTGTGAATCCAAATTAATGATTACGCTGCCTGTACTTAGACTCTAAGCAGGTTTCAGTTTTCTTCGAAGAAAGAACGCCACGTGCAGAAACGCGGCACATTTAGTGTTCGCTCACCGCTTGTCTAGTGCCGGTGTGAAGATTTTGTGATATGAAAATACGACACAGTTTTGGATTTCTAGATTACTTAATGTCTCTGTGTCAAGTATGGAGGCCATTTGTTTCGTTCAGTGAGATGGAGAAGATTATAATGAATGGCGAGAAGGTAGGGCGTTGGAAGGAAATAGTCCTGATTCGAAGTTGGGAGAAATTGCGAGGAAACCATGAATAGATCATTCGTTTCATCCTAATACCTCTGGAATGGCTCCAGGAGTACAGCAGACTTGCTAAACCTATTCGTAATTATGCAATCAAAACAACCAAACATTCATAAAGCCGTATAATCAAAAAGGTACCTTCATACAGGTACAAAAACTACTTACTTAAAGACTCCAACATGTTTTGACGTATTGGCCATCTTCAGGGATATCATGATACATTGCGAGGAGACACACAAGAATATTAACACCCTGCCAACAAAAATAGAAATAAATAAAGGGGATAAATACTGAAATACTGAATAGAACATGTCCTGGTTAATCTTATGTATATTGGAGAGTGCATCATTGTGATAGTTGAAGAATAAGAGACCAACTTGATGTCACAATTTATTAAGTTTTATTTCACGTCTTCTATGCTTAACATGTTTCGGACATTAATTCATCCATCATCAGGAGCCTGCGACTTTCCTATTGTATCACCACATTGGTTGTGTGTTCTTTTTTCGATGTGTGTTGGAGTTTCGGTGTGGCTGGTTGGGATGGTATCCATGTGGCAGGCTTCAGCCTGCAACACGGATACCACCCCAACCAGCCACACCGAAACTCCAACACACATCGAAATAAGAACACACAACCAATGTGGTGATACAATAGGAAAGTCGCAGGCTCCTGATGATGGATGAATTAATGTCCGAAACATGTTAAGCATAGAAGAAGTGAAATAAAATTTAATAAATTGTGACATCAAGTTGGTCTCTTATTCTTCAACTATGTCCTGGTTAGTTTATTAATCTATTGTAATAATCACTGCAGGAAATTTTATGCTTTAGAGAAGCTCGCCATTTATCCACATATAGGAACAAAATTGAGAATGAACGAAGTTGTGCTTCCTACTTTCACGGCGTAGACAGGAAGAACTTCATCGTTGGGCAAGTGTTTACGTGTTCGATTCTAGAAACTGATGGAAATACGTCATCCAAAGCTTTGGCAAGGATTTGCAATAGGGATATTTGTTTTGAAGTTGTGATAAATTTGAGGTTCATGTGGCTCAAAAGTACTGAAAAAATTTTTCAATTTCTGGAAGTTCGTGACAAAAAACCAGCACGTATGACACATTAAATCTCGTAATGAAGAAGAGAGAAGTTATCGTTTTTTAGGATGTAGCAGTGTGTTGCTAGTAGCTAATCAGCTTGTTTGTCAAGGAAAATGATACATTTTGAGGGCGCTGTGTTCTATAAGTTAGACAGAATGCTATCTAATACTGTTGGCAGCAATAGCAATTAATTAGGCTGACGCCACTTGAATCTGCGAATAGAGCAGTCGTCTGTGAATGTGACACACCTCGAAAATGAAACTGTCTGTTGTCTGTGACGTAAAGCGAATGGATTCAGTTTGCCTCTACATACTTGTGAGAAACATGCCTTCAGTTCACAGCACTCCGCACGCCTAATTTAGACATCACCTTATGCAGTCAGTTAAATGCAATTCACAGCGCTGGATAGTAGATCCCTTCAGTATAATACTTCGTCTCCGCTTCCACCAACAATATAGGCTTTGAGCGTGTGGACGCCGGTTAAAATCTTGTCTCATCTGGTAGCTGCTATACAGACTGAGATTTTTCATAGCTGAGTATCTCAAGGTAATTGCGGGACCCAACAGTAAACCATAATGCTTTCATATTCTTCGTCTTGGATTTTCTCGTCTTTACGATACGTCACTTGACAAATCTGTTTCTAAAATTATGGGACCGATGTGAGAGGACTCGATTTTGTATGTCAGATATTGGCTGGACTAACGGAAGACAGATAATACTAAACGCGCGGACATAAAACTGAAATGCAAAGAGCCCTCATACAAAACTGATCAAAATATTGTAGTAAATTTTGTACGTTCCGACAGTTTGTATACAGTTTCTTTACTCTTAGACTCTGGTCAAAGAAGGTCTCTCATTGCTGTCCGTAACTGGACTTGTAAGAGACCCAGGTGATAAATGAATAAGTATGGAACATTGGTGGAATAAAAATGAACAAGGGGAAACAGAAGTCCTCTGGGAAAACCCTCTCCTACTGCCACGTCCATAATTACAAATTCCAAAATAATTTTGAGGTGTGTTGGACCTGCATCATTGTGATAACTGAAGAATAGCGACCAACTAGTTACTACTTATTATTTTATTGTACTTCTTATAGGTTCAACATGTTTCGGGCACTACTATGCCCGTCATCAGGAGCTCACGACTATAATGTTGATTACCACATTCGTCGTCTCGTTCTTGGGGTGCTGTAGGTTGGAAGTTAAGTGTCCGGGCTGCAGGATAAAGCCTGTATTCCGGACACTACTCTAGCCTAACCGCACCTAACTTCCAACTTACAGCAACCCAAGAACGAGACGACCAATGTGGTAATTAACATTACAGTCGTGAGCTCCTTATGACGGGTATGGTAGTGTCCGAAACATGTTGAGCCTATAAGAAGTACAGTAAAATAATAAGTAGCATCTAGTTGATTTTTATTCTTTAGTCATAGAAAATAATTTTCTTGGTATCATATTTAGTTCTCTATGGTGAAGAACCGGACATTCAGTCAGTCCACACACAATCTCCTCTCCTTCACTTGACCGCTACGTAATCACAGCTGAAAACAAAGCATGCTTTTCTTAAAGAATGTTACGCAACAACTTCACTTATAATCAGTGGTCTGTCAAGTTATTTCAGAAGAAAAGTATTCAAATGGCTTTTATATAAAGAAGTAGTCTTTCATTATGCGCGAGGGATTTACTTTGCATTTCAATATCGCGAAGCCTTAGTTCGAAAACTAACTTTATGGAAGGACTTTAATATTAACATATAATATTGTTTGCTTGAAGAGTCTGCGAAGAGAGTGGCATCTGATAGGAGAATTGAATTCTAAGTCAATACGACCTGAAGAATTGGAGCAGGGATTATTGTAATGGGTTGGATATAGGAGAGCTCCGTATTGCAGCAATTTCAAACAAATTATACTCTGTAATCTGCATCCAGTCTTTTGGTTTCAAAATTGTTTCCTGTTCACATTACCAACTATTATCTCTATCCAGCATCGTTCAGTGCATTGTGAGCTTCATAAAATATTTGTCTCGCCAGATCTTGCTTAAGAATCTATATATAGACTTTACGTTAAGCAAGATAAGTCACGTACGTACAATCAAACACTGATGTATGTTTGGTCCTTAGCATCAGACATGTTCTTTAGATGGTCAAAATTTCTGAACAACTGGGGTCACATTTATATGTTGTTCAGATTTATAGACATGATATAGGAACGTATTACTATTTCCGTAGGCGTAACTTCTAGGGGAGAACAAGAGGGGTAAATACCGCTACATATTTTATATCTCAGAATATATATATATTTTTGCCTACTGAGTTGAAGAAGGCAATTGAAAAATTGGGGTGAAAGTGGAGAATAGGGATGTGTGTATATTCGGGAGTGGTTCAAATCAATCTTCCCCCCTCTTCCTAACTTGACTCCTTGTGAAGTCAAAGTTCATAATACCCATAGTAGATTGCCCCTCCCCTCTAAATATTATTAGCCAAATTATGCTTACAACTATTAGAAAGTTCTGCTATTATATTTCCGAGAAGAAAGGTACTTCGATTTTCTCTACGCTAAATTTATGCGTACCTTCCAAATTTCACTCCAGGAAATGTTGTAATAGCTGGTTTTGAAAAATATTTGATACGTCGTAAGTACATTCTTCACCTACGTGCTTACCGTAAGCAATAAGTATTAAATATTATACTTCTATGTTCGTATTCCCTTTAATTACAAATAATTTAAATCGCTAGAAGAAGAACGTCAATAAGTACAGAGGAACGTGACGTAAGGACACTGAAATAACGTCAGTGGATTATTAGTTCACACAAATCGAAATCTTATATATATATATATATATATATGTGTGTGTGTGTGTGTGTGTGGCCACGTGTCCTTTATTATAGTCGAATATAAAAAGACAAATATTAAACACTGTGATTATTTCTTTTTATTTTCTTCCTAAATATCCGGAACGCAAATCGTATCCGCGTAAAAGAGTATTAAATTTCCATAGTCGAAAATATTTCATCTACCTAATTTCTAAACGGCAAGTTATCATCATAAACCTACAAATGTTTTAAGTAAAGTGTTTTTTAAGACTTTAAATGATTTGTATTTGATCGACGGATTTAAGAAAAAGTACCGGTACAAAATTGCTGCTTGATCCAATCGGAAAGATAAACATAAGTATTTGGCACTCAGTCTTGACAATTGTTTTGTTAAGGCGCCCAAAAAGGCATGGCACCTTTGTCTTAAAAGGAGAAGAGTAGCTCGAAAATTCCACCTAATACGGACAAAAATTTTGTTAAATGGTTAGGTTCATACAGACAAATAGCAAAGTTGGTTTTACAATCATACAAACAACAAGTATTTTGGGACGAATAAGACAACTTTGGAGTTTCGAAAATTTCGTATCCTTTTATCTTCTCGAAAATATTAAGATAAATATATCAAAAACTAAAATCGTACTTGCTCCTCTGTGTATGCGCGCGCGCACAATTTAAGAGCCTCGAGGTACAAGCGGTGGAAAAGTCGGGAAGGCTTCTCAGTCAGATCAGCCCATTAATAATGAAGTGGCTCCGTTGTCCACAGAGCTTCGATAATACATAAATCACAAGTGGCAGGATAGTTCGACAAGCTGGCTCCTTGTTCAAATGGATGGAATGTTATCTGAACACTTGCCTGCTGCTGAATAATGAAACTGCGCGTAGTAGACTGCATAATGAGGTGCTCCAAAATTTGTACTCCTCACCAACCAATATTCTTCATCATCGCCGGAAAAAGGGTATAGACCACAAATATTTTTTTATGGATGCTAGATCTTCTACATTTTTCTGGATGATATACTGCCGCGAAAACGTAGTCAATGTGGTGAATCGCTACGTGCTGGACGTTCCGGAGATTGAATCCCGGTGAGGACAAATTTTTTTGCTCCCGTCCAGACCGGCCTTGGAGCCTACTCACCCTCCTACGCAATGAGTACCTGGTAAAGAGTATGAGATGCAATGTATTGGTTGATGCTGGAAACAGATTAGGAAGTCAAAAAAGATTTAGCCGAAGTAATTTACCTTAGACGATGATATCATGTGAGAGACTTTAGCGTAACGGGGTGCTGATAATTCCTTAGCCCGAACAGGAAGGAATCAAGCCCAAGAGCATGTCAGGGACGCGCACGATTTCAACAACATCGAGACGCGAGCTGTCAGCAAGTTCTTTTCTCCTGCAAGGCAAGGCGCCGAAGAAAATTCCCACCACTCTGACAGAAACATTTGTTTGTTTTCCTGGTCGGGCTAAGGACTTATCAGCACCCCTGAATATGGCAGGTTTATACCGCAGTTGACGGCAAAAGTAGGGTAACAGCGAGTGGACTGGATTATTTTGCGTATTAATAGCGTCCAGTCCGCAATGGTGTGTTTCTGTAAACACAGTAACGAAAGTTTGTTTCCATGAAGTGGCATGTCGGCGACTATCAATGTAGCAGTGAGAACTTCACTACCTAAAGGTACGTGTAGCAAAGGTCTGAAACAGCAAGGACTTACACACCCTCACCTCGAATATCCAATCAACAGAGCGTTCTAATAGTACGTGAAAAGAAGTTATGGGAGCAGACAATATATCCAACGAGTAACACCACAAAGGATCGTAGGCCTAATTTAAAATGTCCTACATGGATAAGGAGTTCCGTAAATTAAATATTGTGAACTTCCAGGCTGTCACTGCGATACTGACTCAGATTCAAGTCTTATACAATGTTATGCTGTGTCAACTAGTAAACAGACATCAACGTTTGGAAAGAAAGTACCCCTTATATGTAAATGGCCAACTAATTGCACACATGTAAGTAGTATCTGCATCCACGATAGCAATCTGATGGCATCACACCAACTGATCATTATAAATGAATAAATATATACTCATATAATAGCAACATGATTATATTTTTCAATTGCAGA
>Ga0123355_10017376_pt1 | contig 11365 bp, 8 predicted proteins | sample TergutEmb28metaG_3_FD_89872 | JGI IMG/M metagenome (GOLD analysis project Ga0123355, IMG submission 89872) | Embiratermes neotenicus P1 segment gut microbial communities from Petit-Saut dam, French Guiana - Emb289 P1 | ecosystem: Host-associated > Arthropoda: Insects > Digestive system > Gut ...
GCTAAAATGATATTTTTATTATTGGGCAAAACCACTACTTGCTTGGCGTTTACCCGAGAAACGGCTTTAACGATATCTTCGGCGCTGGGGTTCATTGTCTGACCGCCTTCGATGATTTGGTCGGCGCCTAAGTCCGCAAATAAAGCGGCAAGCCCGGCACCGGCGACGACGGCTACAAATCCAACATCTTTTTCCGGACCCAGGGGAACAGCCGGTTCCGCTGCTGCTGTGGATGTGGAAAACTCCAACATATTATTATGCTGAAAACGCATATTGTTAATATCGATATTGGTTAAGGAACCGAGGGTAAGGCCCCGCTCCAATGCTTTGCCGGGATTGTTGGTGTGGACATGTACTTTAACCACAGTATCTTCACTGACCACCACTACGGAATCACCCAGAGACATTAAAAATTGGGTCAAGCTTTCTTCTTTAGATGCCTCGATAGGTTCTTCCATATCAATCAAGAACTCCGTACAATAGGCAAACTTGATGTCTTCAGGAGAAAAAGCCGCCGCTGCCACACCGGAAGCCGCTGCCGCCCCTTGACCGCTGGCGGTTTCTACAACGGGATCTGTCGTAGTCAGCAACCCTTCAAGGGCACCTTCCATAAAATAGATGAGCCCTTTACCGCCGGAATCCACTACCCCGGCCTGCTTCAGTTCGGGCAGCATGGATGGGGTCTGTTCCAGTACCTCAGCGGCACCTTTGATGACCTCCCGCAGCCCAAGCTCTATGTCGGCTTCCTTGGCTTCTTTTGCATAGTCTCCCAAAGCACGGGCAATTGTAAGGATTGTCCCTTCTTTGGGTTTCATAACCGCCCGGTAAGCCATTTTGGCAGACTCTTCCAAAGCCTCTGCCAGCTCATCGGCATTGGCTACGGATTTGCCTTCTAACCCTTTGGCGAAACCACGAAACAACTGGGACAATATAACCCCGGAGTTGCCTCTGGCACCTCGCAATGCGCCGCCGGAAACCGCTTTGGCGATCTCATAAATATTAGGTGTATTCAGTTTTTCGGCTTCTCTGGCTGCCGCCTGAACCGTATTAGACATATTAATCCCCGTATCACCGTCGGGAACAGGGAATACATTAAGAGCGTCCAACTCCTGACTATGACGTGTCAGATTATTGGCGCCACAAATCATCATTTTCCTAAGGATATATCCATCTATACTGATTAATCCCAAACCACACTCGCCCCCTATTGTCCTATACGAACGCCTTCGATAAAGACGTTGACTTGGCCTACAGGCAGGCCTACTTGTTCTTCTACACGATACTTGACATTGCTTTTAAGCGTTTCGGCTATGGCGTTCAGATTTGTACCGTATTCTACAATGATATACAGATTAATGGTCAAGTATTCGTCATCCGTTTGTAAGCGGACGCCTTTGGTCAGACTTTCTTTTTTAAGAAGATGAACCAGTCCGTCCTTCATGCTTTTGGCCGCCATACCGACGATGCCGTAGCAATCTGTTGCGGCAAGTCCGGCTGCTTTGGCGATAACCTCTTGGTCTATTGAGATAGTGCCCAGTTCGTTTTTTATTTTAGTGAGCAATGGCCCGCTCCTTTCCTGTGAAAAAATCTAATGAAAAAATGTAATGATACGACACAAATAATTATACACTAAGGATGGATTTTGGCAAGTTTACGCAATAGGCTTATGCGTAACTTTCTGCAACACACTGATCCGCAAATTTCTTTTGTTCTCTTTAGTTCAGGCTTTGCTCCGTCCGATTAATAATCTCATCCTGTAGCGCCTTGTCCAGATTAGAAAAATAATCGCTGTACCCGGCTACACGGACGATCAGATCCTTGTATTCCTCCGGGCGTTCTTGCGCTTCGATCAGTGTCTGCCGATCGATTACATTAAACTGGAGATGATGCCCATCCATTGTAAAGTAGGCCCGGATAAGGGCTGCCATATTTTTTGTGCCGTCGCTGCCTTCTACCGTGGAAGGGGCAAATTTTTGGTTAAGCAGCGCCCCTCCGGTCTTTAACTGATCCAGTTTAGCCGCCGATTTTAAAACCGCCGTAGGCCCGTTGCGATCGGCACCTTTTTCCGGAGAAATACCATCGGCTAAGGGGATGCCGGCTCTCCGCCCGTTTGGCGAGGCTAACATCACCTGTCCGAAGTACACATGACATGTGGTAGGTAAAAACTCCACAACGGTGGTGGAACCTTTTGGGGTCATGCGTCCGGCAATAGCTTTTTGCAAGGAGTCTGCTACATCTTTTAAAATGTCATCGGCGTAATCATCGTCGTTACCGTATTTGGGCGCAGCGTCTACTTGTTTCCAAATCGCTTCGGCACCTTCAAAATTATCTTTACAAGCACTCACAATCTGCCCCATGGTAAACGCTTCATCTTCGTACACATATTTTTTGATTGCGGCTAAAGAATCGGTCACTGTTGAAATGCCCACACATTGTATATAGCTTGTGTTGTACCGGGCCCCTCCCGCATTGTAATCCCGGCCGCTTTTTATACAATCATCGGTGATCACTGACAGCAGAGGCACCGGCATCGCGTCCATATACATCCGTTCAATAAGATTGTTGCCTGCTATTTTTATATCTGCCACGTATTTAAGCTGTACATAAAAAGCCTCATATAATTGTTCATACGAATCGAACCGATCAGGGTCTCCTAAATCAAGTCCCACTTGCTTACCGGTGTAATGATCATATCCTTGAAACAATACCAGCTCCAAAATTTTAGGAATATTCAGATAACCGGTAAGCACAAAAGCCTCTTTACCGGCTGTACCCGTCTCCACACAGCCGCTGGCAATACCGCTGTCCCTGGCGTCGTCCAGAGATTTACCCATGTTTAACAGTTCCTGAATAATGGCTTCGGAATTGTAAAATGCCGGCTGCCCCCAGCCTTTTTTAGAAATTTCAATAGCCTTTTTCAGGAAATGCTCCGGAGATTTTTTGGAAATCTGCACATTGGAGCTGGGCTGCAGCAGCCTCATTTCGTCCATGACTTCTAAAATCAGATAGCTTATATCGCTGACACCGGTGGAGCCGTCCGGTCTTAGGGCGCCCGTATTGATATTGCAAAAATCCGTGTAGGTTGCGCTCTCTTTTAATGTAATCCCCACTTTAGGCGGTGCCGGTTGATTGTTAAATTGGATCCATAGATTTTCCAGCAATTCTCCGGCAAACTCCCGGCTGAGGGAACCTTCTTCAATTTCCCTGTTGTAAAAAGGCTCAAGATGCTGATCCAACTTTCCGGGAGAATAGGCGTCCCAATTGTTCATTTCTATTGTTACGCCGATGTGGGTAAACCAGTACATTTGCAGTGCTTGCCTAAAGGTTTTAGGGGCATGCGCCAGAACCACGTCGCATATATGCGCCAATTGTTCCAGTTCCGCTTTCCATATGGGATCGGATTCTTGGGCGGCAAGTTCCCTGGCCAAAGCAGCGTAACGTTTACCAAAAATGATCATGCCTTCGCAAACCAGTTTCATGCCCAACAGCTCTTCCCGTTTGTTTAAGGCAAGTGGATCGTTTAAAAAATCCAGTGCGGATATTTCATTATCTATGTCCGTGATAAAATCTTTGTAGCCTTTTTGATATATCTTGCCGTCGGCCACCGTGTGGCCGGGGCCTCGCTGCATCAAAAATTCTGTATACATGCCTGCTTGAAAAAGCCCGTGCCATTCTTTTGGCAAGGCTTCATTCATTTTGGTCATCATAGCCCGGTCTTTCCAATAGGGAATGATGGTGTCCCGCTGGATTTGTATGTCTTCAGGGGATACTTTAAAAAATACCTTTTCCCTGTCATTCATGTTTTGAAAATCCTCTAAAGAATGGCAGCAAAGCTCCGGGAAAGTGGGTGCCGCCCAGGGTTTGTGGCCTTTTTCCCCAACAATCAACCCGCCTTTTTCGAGATATAAGCTGCGCCGCTCCATGATGTATTTGAAGGCAAGACCCCGTAAAACCGGCGGTGAGTGCTTTCCTTCGTATAGTTTGTATGCTTCTGTCAAAAGCACGGCTCGTTCTATGGAGATAGACGGTGTGGAGTTTTCGCTGATGTCTCGCAAGTGGCGTATACGCTCTGTAGAACCTCGTTTTTTATTTGGCATTTAAATCCCCTCAATCCTCACTAAAATACTCACTAAGATACTCATTTTATGTGAATCACTATAACCATTAGCTTTTAGCAATATGCCCGCCAATACCAACGGGATGCCCTTGCTGTTCCCAAAAATCTTTTAGCATATCCAGCCGGTTTTGGTCCGGAGTTTGAAACTCCATAGGTACCTCCAACCCTAAATCCGCGTATTTACTTCTTCCGTATAAATGATAAGGCAGCAGATTAATAAAAAAGGGCCTAATATTATTCTGATCAAACCACGCATTGACCGCTTCCATTGTTTCTAAAGAATCATTGATACCCGCCAGCAAAGGCAGCCTCAGGCAAATTTTAGTTTTCTCCCGGCTGAGACAGACTAAATTTGAAAGTATCTGTTGATTGGAAGCCCCCGTAAAAGTCTCATGTAAATGCGTACCTAAAAATTTCAAATCATAGAGAAACATATCCGTGTAGGGTAAGACTTTCCTAAAACTTTCATAGGGCACCTCCCCGCAGGTATCAATCACTACGGAAATACCACGCTCTGTCAGGGTTTGAACAAGAGGCTTAATATAATCCATATCCTGAGCCAAGGGCTCGCCACCGGATAGAGTCACTCCACCGCCGGACTCTTCATAAAAAATCCTATCCTTTTCCAGCTCCGCAATCAATCGGGACAGCGGCCACTTTTTGCCTATATGCTCCGACTCAAAGGATTGACTCTCCGGATTATGGCACCACAGGCACCGTAGTGGACAGCCTTTAAAAAATACTGTGGTGCGGATCCCCGGTCCATCGTGTACAGAAAATTTTTGGATTTTGTATATCATGTTTGTATACCTCGTTCGTTTGCTTTTTAAAAAATATCATATTTGTGTATAAGCCGCAAGATTTCGCATCAAAAAACAAGCCCCCAAGGCTCACTTAAAAGCAGCTTTTGGGGACTTATTATGAGAGCTAAAAATGACTAACTGTTAAATCAACACTGCAAATACTCAAACATTACTCAACACTAAATTTTAAGGGATTTAAAATACCCCAGCCAATCCGCATTTTTATTAAACATCTCCTGGGTCATTTCCTTAATCTCTGCCATAGAACATACACTGGCTGTCAACGGATCAAATAAGTTCGCCTGGAAAACCTTCCATGGATCGCCTTCGATCGCCGCATTAACTGCCATTTCTTCAATCTGAGCGGACAAGCTGACTAAAATAGCCAAATTATCCGGCAAAGGCCCCGCATGGAAATGCTGCAGTCCCGCTTTAGACGCCATAACCGGTGTCTCTACACAAGCCAACTGCGGTAAATTGCTGATCAATCCGTTATTTAACTGGTTACCGTTAAACATAAACGGCGTACCGTCTCCAAACATGGCATTAAAGATATTGGAGGCATACTCTCCGCCTCTTTCCAAATCCACATCCTCTTCCGCCAAAAGCTCTTGAAAACGTGACTCCCAAGTGGCTTCCGCTTCCAGATACTGCTTCAAAATAAAAGCATATTCCCCGGGATTCCAATTGGTGCCATGGAGGCAATATTTTTCGATCAAATCCTGACGCTTTCTAAACCACGGAAGATACTCGGAGTTATGGCCCGAAGATTCCGTAGGATAGTAACCCAGTTGCAGGAACATTTCGTTACGGACAGGCTCTGCATTGGCGATGGCCGGATCATTCATCACTTTATCTTTAATTAAAGGATACGCGTCTTTGCCATTCCATTTAAAATCCAAATAAAAAGCCTGATGATTAATACCGGAACATGTGTAAGTCACTTCCTCAGGTTTTGCGCCAATCCATCCGGCCAGCATTTCTGCGGTACCTTGTACACTGTGGCACAGACCCGTTACATTGGCTTTGCTCACCCGTTGAAGGTAGCTGCACAGCATTGCCATCGGATTTGTATAGTTTAAAACCACCGCATCCGGACACAACACTTCTACATCCCGGATAATATCCAGCATAACCGGGGCCGTACGCAAAAAACGGAAAACACCGGCGGGGCCGCGGGTATCACCGACATTGATATCGATCCCGTACTTTTTGGGGATTTCAATATCATGACGCCACACATCCACGCCACCTTGCAAGATAGTGATGAGTACGCCGTCGGCTCCTTCCAAAGCCTTTTTGCGATCCGTTGTGGCATGTACCGTAGCGGAATACTTGCCCGCTTTAATTACCTTTTCTATGGCTTTAGCCGCATAGCCAAGGCGTCCTTCGTGAATATCCATCAAATGGATTTCCGCATCTTTAAACGCGTCAAAGCTTAAAATGTCTTTGGCCAGACCTACCGTAAAACCTAATGATCCCGCACCGATAAATGTAAATTTCTTTGCCATGTGTTGTCCTCCTTTTAATTATGAAAAGTGTTTTTGCAATTCACTTAATTTTGGCTGTCCTTGAGTCCCGCCGGGATAACAAATACTTAAGCTGCCGCAAACGGTTCCGGCTTTCAAACATTCTTCTACAGACAATCCGGAAAGGAAACCATAAATAAATCCGCCGTTAAAACTGTCTCCGGCACCTACCGTATCCACTACATCCACCTTTAGCGCTTCTCCTTGGTAAATGGTTCCCTTACAATACGCGTATGCACCTTTATCACCGCATTTGACGGCAATGGTCGGCACTCTTTCTCCGGCGTATTTTAAAGCATCCTGGATATTATCCTGACCGGTAATATGCATCAGTTCATTTTCGTTCGGCAAAAAGATATCCACATACGGTAAGATATCCCTTATGCCGCCGTCCCAGCCCTCTTCCGGATCCCAGTTGGTATCCAGGCTTACGGTAACGCCCAATTCCTTTGCCTTACGCAGCAGCGCCGGATACTCCGATTGAAGGCCTTTAAGCAGATAGTAACTGCAAATATGGATATGCCTTGTTTTAAGCAGCAGTTCTTCAATCCACAGCTTGTTTACAGTATCCATGGCACCCATATAGGTTAAGATGGATCTGTCTCCACCCTTTTTGGTCAAGCATAGAGTAAGACCCGTCCGATCTTCGCTTTCTCGGATATGCGATGTGTCTACTCCCCCTTGCTTAAGGCAGTCCAGCATAAAATCGCCCATGCTGTCTTTACCGACAGAACCCGCGCCGGTGGTTTTTAACCCCAGCTTTGCGCACTGACAGGCAAATATACAGGCAGAGCCGCCCATTTCCAGATTGTAACCGCTAACCAGTTTTTCCTTTTGACCAAATTCCGGTATGGTATCGCCTAAATCCATTAAAAAATCTACACAGATATCAAAAGCCGTTATCACATCAAACATTTTATCCGACGCCATTATGGTGACACCTCCGTAATCATTGCTATTTTCTCCAAAACCATCGCCTTTACCTTGTCGTATCCGGCTTTGCCGTAGGTTTTGGGGTCGTAGGCATCAGGATTTTTACTCAGATACTCCTTAACGCCGTCGCTGTACGCAATACGCAGCTCTGTGGCAAAATTGACTTTGCATATCCCTTCCCGGATACAAGCCTGTACCGCCTCCGCGGATAAACCGGAGGCACCGTGAAGCACCAAAGGTACGGACACCCGCTTCTTGATTTCTATCAGCCGTGGGATATCCAAGCGCGGCGTACCCGAATAAATACCATGAGCGGTACCTATGGCAATCGCCAAAGAATCCACTCCTGTTAATGCGATAAACTTCTCGGCTTTATCCGGATCCGTATAGTCGTTTTCGGCCTCGTGGTCATCTTCTTTACCGCCTACACTGCCCAGCTCCGCTTCTACAGAAATCCCTTTGGCTGCCGCGGCTTCCACCACTTTGCGGGTATTGGCCGCATTTTCTTCAAAACTGAGCGGGGAACCGTCAAACATAACGGAACTGTAACCGGCTTCCAGGGCCTCCATAGCCAAATCATAACTGCTGCCATGATCTAAATGCATGGCCACAGGCACAGAGGCCTCTTTAGCCAGTGCAGCGGCCATTGCGGCAAATACTGATATCGGGGCATACCGTAAAGTAGACGGTGTGGTCTGTAAAATGACAGGCTGCTTCATCTCTACTGCGGCATCTACAACGGCCCGGGCCATTTCCATATTTTCGATATTAAATGCGCCTATGGCAATCCCTGCCGCTTGGGCATCTCTTAACATTGTTTTGGTGGTTACCAGTGACATGATCAATCACCTTTTTCTATTTAGACTTTAGTGCGTAAACTACAATAATTGAACTTCAAATTGGACTTTCTTGATTAATTTACACCGGATATACCGTAACCCCTTGCACCACTCGGTTAACCAAGCCTTTAGGCGACGGATTATCCGTACCGATCCCCAAAGCCAGAGATGTATGCATAGAAAGCAGCTGCATAAACACTAAGCCCTGGATACCCACAGCAATATCTGCCCCTATACCGTAACCTTCTACCGAATATGGCACCGCTAAATCTGCATCCACCGCACCGGCGGCCTTATTATACAAAGCAATGACTTTGTTACCGTCACGCTCCCGGTACAGCTCGTTAAGTAAATCCATATCGTATTTAGCCGTAAAAGGAGTATTAGAAACAAAATGCAGTGTTACTGTTTTCGGATTCAATACTGTTTTAGGGCCGTGGCGAAATTCTACAGCACCGTTATACCCTGCCACCACCGCACCGTTGGACAGCTCCATCATTTTAAGGGCACCTTCTTTAATCAAAGCGATAAGCGGACCGCTGCCCAAATACCAAGCCCGTTCAGAGTTCCATCCCGCACAAGTAACCGCCGCATGGGAAAGGGCTTGCCCGTCTTTTTCCACTTGATCGGAGAGGATGGCAATATCCGCTGTAATCTCGTCTATCTTGCACCAGTTAAGCAAAGCAAACCCAGCCAATGTCATGGAAGACACGCTGCTGGTCATGGCAAAGCCTTTATCATTGGTGCCTTCGGGCATGACTAAAACCAGGCTTTTATCCGATTCTCTGGTGACTTGACTTAAGCGGCTGGTACCGTCACAGACAATAGCCACCTCGTATAAATTTTTTACCAACTTACGCGCATATTCCACAGCTCCCACAGACTCCGGACTGTTTCCGGAACGGGCAAAGGAAATCAACAACGTAGGCATATCGGGAAACAGGCAGATTTCTGGTGCGGATACAATATCAGTGGTGTGTATTGCTTCGGAATGGATGCCGGCACTTTTTGCCGCAAACCCGGATACAGCATGGCCCACAAAACCGGAGCTGCCTGCACCTGTTAATATGATGCGCATATCTTTTAAAGGGCCCAAAGCGGTCATAAAATCGTTGATCGCCTGCTTGTTTTCTTTTAATACAGCACATAATTTTCGCCACATATCCGGCTGATGGGCAATTTCACGTGCGGTATGCCCGCAGCCTTTTCCTTCAAAATACCCTTGGTCCATCCCATAAAACGGTTTGCATAGATCCATAGTCTGTCATCTCCTTTGATCATTATTCGATTCACATTTATAGTATTAAATCCCTATAAGCTTAAGCGCATTTTGTGAGTACAACTTTTTCAATACGTCATCGGGCAACCCTATCCCATAAATATTCCAGCGCCCTTGACCCCAGCCCCAGGTACGAATAGGCCGGAAGTACTCGTCATAATAAAATCAATATTTACCCAAGTGCGAACTTGAATTTCAACAGAGTGCGAAAATACCGACGTGAATATTGTCGGTTTTTTCGCACTAAAATGTAATTCAAGTTCGCATCAGCTCTACCGTATAGGTAAAAAAATCGCCTCTTATAATCGAACGGCAGTATTCCACATGGGTATCTCCGCTAAAAGTCAGACGTTCGATCCCCATAACCGGGGCTTGTAAATCCTGTTGAAGCAGCCGTGCCTCCAATCCTCCCATGGATACGGCCTGAAAAGTCTCCACGGCCCGATCCGGGGTAACACCTAAAGATTGCATGGCATTGTAAAGGCCTTTTTCCGCCACTAAACCCTCCGTCAAATCCGGCAACAGTTCTTTGGGAATAAAGGAAGTTTCTACTCCATAGGGTACTTCGTCTACACTCCGCAGCCTTGTGACTTTAAAAACCAGCTGATTTGGGGCAGAAAGCCTTAATGTTTCCGTTAAGGTATCATCCGCACTCACCACATCAAAAGCCAGTACCTCCGCAACTTCGTTAAGCCCCTTCGATTTTAAGGCTTCGCTAAAGGAATAAAACTTCGAGAGTTTATTTTCAATCACTCCCAATTGCACAAAAGTCCCCTTCCCCCGATGGCGTGTCAAATGTCCTGACCGTACCATATCCTCTATGGCTTTGCGTACCGTGATCCGGCTCACGCCGTACATCTCACACAATTCCATCTCAGAAGGGATCCGCTGGCCCGGCTTCCATTGCCGGGTAGATATCTTGTGAAGCATATCTTCATGCAACTGTTCGTAAAGAGGCGCAAAGGACTCTTTTTCTATTTCTGCCATATGCCCTCCTCCGCAAACTTCGACTTTATTTTTTTGCTATAAAAAAGCAGCATGATTTGTCATAACAAACCATGCTGCATTGATTATAACAAACATCCTTGTCTCTTTGCAAATATTCTTATCCCTTTACACTGCCTATGACCAGGCCTTTTGTAAAGTATTTTTGCAAAAACGGATATACCACCAACACAGGCAGCATTCCAAGGAATAGCTGGGCCGCACGTCCTGTCTGCTCATTAAGACGACCCAGCAGCTGCACATGATCGGTTCCCGCTTGACGCATCAGTTCCCTAAAGTTGGTTATCAAGGTTTGCAAATACGTTTGCAATGGATAATTGATGGGATCATTCATAAAAATCATGCCAAGAAACCACTCGTTCCAGTGAAAGACAAAGGCAAATAGGGCAACCGTCGCCAAAGCCGGCTTAAGTACCGGCAGCAAAATCAGAAAAAGGGTCTTAAAATACCCGGCACCATCGATCATAGCGGCTTCTTCCAGTTCTCCCGGCAAATTGCGTACAAAGTTCATTAATATAAGCATTGAAAAAACCGGCAATCCGCCCGGCACCACCAATGACCAAATCGTATCCAGCATACCCAGGTTAACGATCAAAATATAGAAGGGGATAAGCCCTCCGCCAAAAAGCATAGTCAAAGCAAAAAAGCCCATATAAATATTTCTGGCGCTAAAACGCTCCACGGGTTTTGACAGTGGATACGCCACGGTGACAATCAAAAACATATTGATCGCCACACCCAGCAGCGTCCGCTGGACCGAAACCCCAAGTGCCCGCATAAATCTGCCTGTTTCAAAAGCGAAGGCATATGCTTCTGTGGTAAAGCCCATGGGCCAGAGATTAACCCTGCCCCCCGCTACA
>Ga0123355_10017377_pt1 | contig 11365 bp, 3 predicted proteins | sample TergutEmb28metaG_3_FD_89872 | JGI IMG/M metagenome (GOLD analysis project Ga0123355, IMG submission 89872) | Embiratermes neotenicus P1 segment gut microbial communities from Petit-Saut dam, French Guiana - Emb289 P1 | ecosystem: Host-associated > Arthropoda: Insects > Digestive system > Gut ...
TCAGACGAGCCACCTAATGCTCCACCTGAAGATTCAATATTAGTAACTCCACCATGTTGTACTACCGAAGAATTTGAGGACATTACAACTGTAGCCGTTTCAGCATGTGTTGCGGTTATCGGCGTAGAAGATTTATCTGAAGGAGTACTTCCATGCCATCCTTCGCTATTTATAGGCGTTGGGGCTGGTGTTGCCCCATTTACCCCATCACTAGGTTTTGCAGCTTGCCATGTTTCGTTGTTTGTATCAGCAGATGGAGAAATTGGTTCATGATTGCTTTGTTTAATTGAAGATTCCTGCCCATTTATTGAAGCGGAGATTGGCTGCGCGGCTGCTACGGTATCATGTGAGCCAACCGCATTGTATTCCTCATCATCATTATTGGATGAAATAGTGGTATCAGAACCGTCAGTACCATCAGGATATTTAGAGTCTTGATAATCCTCGCTATTGATAGATGAAGGGATTATCACTTGATCTGCTCCTCCATCAAACGGCTTGCTTGTTTGATAATATTCGGAGTTGTCGTGATTAATAGCATTATGCGTATTGTCACTGCCATTAATATTTGAATCCACGGGCTGTTGACTATGCTGCGAAGTATTGCTGCTATCTTCTGCGTGTGAATCAGTTGAAATGCTATTGCTCCCAAAACGAGCCGATACTGCCGAGCCGATTTTTGCGGCTCCGAACTTAGCTCCTGCGACTCCCAAGCCGATTGCACCACCTTTTACTCCGATAACACTAATATTACCTGCGGTTTTGATTGCTCTTTGTGCTTTGCCATCTTGGCTCATCCATTCAGCAGCTTTACCGAAAGGACTACGGCTGGCAGTAGGGGTTCCTGAACTTGCTGCACCAGTTGTTGGACTGCTCGGTGATGCGCTACTTCCGTGAGGTGTGCCAGCGGCTGGGCTACCTGTCGGTGAACCTCCAGTAGGTGCGCCGCTTGTTGATGTTCGTCCGCTGGGGGAACTACCGCTTGGGCTACCGCCTGCTGGGGTTGGCCCACTACTAGAACTGCCAGTTGGTATCGGTACAGGGCTACCACCAGCACCTCTCGTCCCCGTGCTGGCACTTGCTCCTGGTGCACCGCCACCAGACCCGCCGCCCTTACCTAAACCAAGCATACCCATTCCTTTTGAGAACGCACTACCAACATGTCTTAACGCCATACCTGCCATAATCAAATCGCCTACAGCTCTGCCGCCTGTCTGGGTAACATTTAATCCGAGGGATTGAAGCAGACTATCCATTTTTTGTGCTAATTTCAAAAACGCTAAAATTGCGAACATCCACAAGACTAAACCCTGTATAGGCGTTAAGCTGTTTGGGGAGTTTTGCGACATTTCATTTATCTGATCCCATGTTATCCCTGCTGTACTTTCCGTTTCGCCTTGATTATCGAGTTGGCCGATATTAGAGTTAGAAGCGTATACAGATTGGCTTGTGCCGAAGGAAAGCATAAGAATCATTACAAAAATAAATATTTTTTTAATCATCAAATTTCCCCCTTACGCAAAGCTCATTACAGGGTTGGCCGTAAACACCCGCAACATGGTAATAAACATTCGAAGTGTCCAGACATTCATTATCAAAAGCAAAAGTTGACCGCCTAACATACGGCACCATGACTTAAAAATTGGGTTTGTAGCTTGTGATGCACCCATCGCAAAAGCAAGAGGCGAGGTAAATGCCAATATACCAACGACAAAGTATCTCTCCACACATTCAATAATCAGCTATGGTGATAGGTAAGCCTTTGATGTCATCTCCAGCTTTTCCCCCACCTCACACCGTACATGCGACTTTCACCGCATACGGCGTTCCAACAAGTATTTAGATTGCAATGTTTCCTACTATTTCTAAGTTCTCTGCTGATAGTCTCAAAGAATTAACCTTTTTAAGAGCCTTTTTGTCTAAGTTAAGAATTTTGAGATACTTTTCTATCGTATCGGGTTGATTAGCGTGTATAAGTTTATGCACATCTTCCCTTATCCACATGAGGTTTCCGTATTCGTCTGAACCACCTAACTCTTTAGGCATTTTGTGGTGACAAACCATATTGCTTATGGTTAGCGGTTCGCCAGTTACGCCACAATTACCTTTTTGTCCAGCCATTAAAGATATACGGTTATCGTTATACTCTACGGATTTTTCATATTCTTTTCTTTCAAGCAAGTATCTAACAAGATGAATTGCACTTTTTAGCTTGCTGTGTTTAAGCCGTCTCCCGCATGGAGTATAATCGTTTACCTCTTGCGTGAATTTCAATGGAATTTTGAATGTACAACCATAAATTGGGAAGATTGTTACTCCTGCCACAATGTTTGGTTTTCCACCGTATTTTCCATAAAACTCTTGATACGTTTTAGACTTTTTCGGCTCGGCTTCGGGCTTCTTGCTTTTGCCTTTAACCTTTTTGGTTTTATTTTTGAGTCTATTGTGTAGGCTCTTGTTGACAATGAAATTGATGTCTCTAAAATCCAATGAGCAAAGGGTAGCTGTGTTGTAATAATTGTGCATACCCAAAATCATGGCGTTTAGTTTATTAACTTGTAGGGGCGTTCTGTTTTTCTGTATAACTTTTATTTGCCCTTTAAGTTTCGATTGCATTGCCTGTTTCGCCTTTTTCGAGATATTACTGCGTGTAATAAACTTACCGTCTTTCTTTTGAACGAATAGTGAAAACCCTAGAAACTCCGTTTTGCCTTTTCGGACGTTGGTTATTTTAGACTTTTCGGGGCTTATTTCTAAACCTAATCTTTCATTTAACCATTGCCTTGTGGCAGTAAAGATTTTTTGGGCTGTTTTATAATCTCTGCAAAAGATTTTGAAGTCGTCTGCATATCGTACAAAGAAAAATTCTTTGAGGTTAGTGGTTCGGAGGGCTCTATGTCTACTATAATTTTCAACATAATTGTGGCGAGTATGTTTTGTTTCCCATTGATTACTCAACCACCAGTCCAGTTCATTCAGCACCACATTTGACAATAATGGTGAGATGATACCGCCCTGTGGGGTTCCCTTATCGGGTTTCCCAATACCCTTGATTTCTGATTTTAGTATTTTGCCGATAATGCTAATCAGGTTTTTGTCCTGAATACCAATGCTCCACATTTGTTTGAGCAGTTTTCCGTGGTTGACATTATCGAAAAATCCTTTAATGTCGATGTCCACAACATAATGCAACTGATTCGCCCATGTTAAGAAACTTGCCCTTGCAATAGCATGGTCTGTTGACCTATTCGGTCTAAAACCGTAACTGTGGTTGTGAAATTTAGCTTCGCATATTGGCTCTAATACTTGGAGAATACATTGCTGTACAATCCTATCGTCCATACAAGGAATGCCCAACGGTCTTGTCTTGTTGGGTTGACCCTCTTTGGGGATTTCAACACGACGAACACTTTTGGGGTGGTAGTTGGCTAACTTGTCTTGAAAATACTTAACAATTTTCGCTTCATCCCAACCTTTGTAATATTCAATCGTGCGTCCGTCCGTTCCCTTTGTCTTTGACCCTTTGTTAGTTTTAATGTTACGGTAAGCCAAAAGGATATTGTTTTCGCAGGAGATTAACGTCAGTAAATCGTTAAAAGATTTGTTGTTGACTGCTTCAACGTGTAAGTTGTCAAACACATCTTGCATATTGTAATACTCGTTATTACGCAGTTTTTGTTTCTTAGGTTGCTTCTCTGGTTTTGTACCAACAGTCAAGTCAACCGCCTCCTTTTTGGAATTGGTTTCTTTTAGTCATACAAGAACCTTGAGAGCCTTAGAAATAATATTGCATCTAAATCCTGTCTAGTGGCTATCCCTCCACGGCTTGTTATCACCGCTTCACAGGTACTGTGCCACCACTTTCACTACGATAAAGGCAGATTATCCTGATAACTGGAATGGCGTATGCCATGCCTACATTTTCTATAGGCTTTCAGTATTTTCTACCACCACTCATTGGGTTGCTATACCCTTAACATTGTGTCCGCAGCTTACCACGTTCCGATACCCTATCTATTCATATATCCGTAGGTGCTTGCTATAAGCCTTTGTGCTTGATTGTGCCTGTAACACAATAAGGTGTTTCATAATTTCAAATCTTACTCCACCTCACACATACCGCATTGCGGTATACACATTTCTGTGTATCGAACTTAAAGACCCGTACATTCGCAAGTTCGCCAGTGGTTTAACCCACATTCTCACCATAGATATTTTATAGACCCCCGACCTATCATACACTCGACTTTTTACAGTTCGCATTTCCTGTAGCATAATTTCTTACTACTTAGGGTGTATTCTCAGCCGACTTCACCGAGCTTCGTACATAATGTGATAGCACACACCTGCACGTCGGAGTATCAGGGAAGGCGTTTCCGGGCGTTACCCCTTCATTCCACCTTTCGTTAATGAGGCAAGTTACCACCTCAAAGGTAATCAGTTCTCCTAATTTTGGAATAAGTAAAATTCCAAAAATTAGTGCCTAGTTTTATCCAACATGGACTATGCCTGCTAATCTCTAGCAGAGTTGGGTTTGTCTAGGAACGTGTCGCGCTAAAATAGTTCCAACCCACGACAATCACAAACACTAACGCCAATATAAGCCCAACTAAAAGCCCTTTTCCGCCACCTACAAGTATCAATGTAAAAATGGCGTGAGTACGGACAAATTCAGGAGCAGGTTCATATACTCCTAAGATTGCTTGGTATGGAGTGTTGGCAAGGCCAATAGCTATTTGGGCAATGTCCAATGCAAAAAACGCTAGAAAGCCAAACATAATCGTCTTTGCAACCAGCTGTACTGGCGGCTCTGCTTCAACGCCTATAGGCATAAAAAAGTTTTTGAAAAGGCCCCATACCATATTGAGGCCGAGTAAGGTAAGGGCAGTTACTACGAAAATTTCGTAGGTAGTTCGGACTATAGGAAATATATTTACAAAGAGCGTCAAATCCGCTCCAAGTACAGACAAAATGCTCATTCCAAACATATCAATGGCGGAAACCACTTGGTCTATCAGCCATCGAAACAAACTGTCCATAAGATGCAAAATGCAGCCCTCCTCTCGAAAAACCGTACGCCAGGCGATTTCCGCCCGGCGCAGTTGGTTTAGTAATGTTTATATTTGTTTGTAATCTACGGAATTGTAGGAAGTGCCACGTCTGGGCCGATAATCTCTTGAATAAACGTAAGAATAAAGCCTACGGCGTTAATGCACGCCCATGCAATGGCGATACGTTTTATCCATGTATTGGCCTCATCTACTGTCCGTTGGTTTTTACTCAACATTTTTAACAAAAACGCAATGGTAAGGAATAAAGCGGCTATTATACTTGATATATTGCGTATCTGCCGCAGCACTCCCTGCATGGCTGTATTGGCTCGGGTAAAAACCTGCCCGCCGGGGTCAGTTGCTAAAACCACTTCTGTCATGCTAAGTGAAAATAGAAAACATAGTATCAACCCAAAAATCCCGTAACCAACGAAGCTGAGTTTTCTGTTGTGTTTATCAAGAAAGCGAAAAACGCCGCTTTCTGTGTTTTGTGCCTCTGCTATACAATCCATTGCAATTTCATTAGCTTTGACGACTGCTTCTTTCAACTTGCCCATGTATCAAAACCTCCTTCTATATTGCATCTGCCGTTTTGTTGGCATAAAAAAAGCAGGGTATGAAGAAAATCCTCAAAACCCTGCCTCCGATGAAATTTATGCCGTTGAACTAATTGTTTACCATCCCGTTCTCGGATGTTGCCCTTGGGTGGAGCGGAACACTCGTGTGACCCAAACGCTATTACCTATGACCCATTCTGTGCCTGTTCTGCCGCCGATGTCTATGCGATTTACAAACTCATATCCGTTTTGTAAGCCATCACGAACAGTGCCTTCAATCCTCGGCGCATCGACAGATCTAAATCCTGCGCGCACGGTTCCAAAGGAGAACATAAACTCTGTTACGTGCTCATTTGACCTAAGCCCAAGAGCTGCTGGCGACATAACCAAGGCATTGTTTGTAGTGCTGAGAAGGTTGTCATATGCAACCCGCCATTGGTCATTGAGATTCGTACGGAACATAATAGAATAGCGCACAGATTGGTTAAATGTCCCGGTGAAAATACGATCCAATCTTACTGCATGGGCAGGAAGAATATCGCGCACATAAAAATCAGAAAGTTCAATCGTAGAACTGTTTGCGATAGTGGTAATGTTCCACACAATAGGCTGTCCAGACATAACTTCTATCGGCCCAGTTTTCCTGACTTCCACGCCGACATTGGCGGGCTCGTTAAAGAATTCGTAACGCAAAATCTGCCCGGAGTGTTCAATGGTTACATCAAGCACCACATCAGAACGACGGTAGAAAGCCGGTGAAACGATTTCCTCTATTAAATATCGGCCTAAAGGTAATGGCCGGGACACGCCAACGCCACGAGCGTCAGTGATGAACTGGTCAATTACATTGCCGGTGCGCCAATCCCGCACTTCAAACACAGCACCTGCCAGACGACTGCCAGCAGGCAAACCATTAACTTGGTTATCTGCACTTGATAGCTTAGTTATCTGGATTTGACCAGCCTCACGAGTATTCTCCCAGACTATTTCTGTGACCATACCACTTCTGAACTCAACAGTTCTTGGCATTGTGTCACGAAGATAGCCAGGAGCTTCTCTTGTTTCGCGTATGGTGTATCTGCCCGGAGGCAATATGCCTGTAAAATCGACGACTCCATTGTTGTCCGTTATAAATGGCCCTGCTACCTCTTGGTTAGTGATAAAGTCAAAAATCCTGAACTCTACACCTTGGATGCCTTGCCTTGTTACGGAGTCAATTTTCAATAACCTAAGCCCTGCCATCTGTGCATTGACTACTTCCAATGTTGTCAATCGTCCCGGAGTAATTGTAACCACATGGACGGTCGAATCTAGCAAATAACCGGGCAAAGCACGAGTTTCTGTGACATGGTAAACACCAGCTTCTAAATGGTTTAAGTGAATCATTCCTCTGTGGTCTGTAAGGAAATTACCATTAGGAGCGATGTTTGGACTATTGGCATGAGTGCCAGGCTGATTTTGGTCTGCCATAAGCCCACGAACAAGACGGCCATCGGCGTGCCTTACTTCAAACTCGACACCTTGTAATGGTCTGCCTGTGTTTGCATCGGTTTTAATAATTAACAAGCCTGATGCAGGGGTGTTTTCTATGACGAGCAAGTAATCCTGCTGCCTTGTTTGGCTGTTGATATTTAATACAACCGTTTCATCCAAGCCAAAGTACCCCTGTGCGGCACGTGTTTCTGTTACGAAAAATGTGCCGTCTGGCATAGCAGGTAAATGAATCAAGCCATTTCTATCAGTTGTGAAATCATAAAAACCAGTCTGCGGATTTCTTACACGTTCACCACTGATACTGGCTATTTGGAATACAACACCTTGAATTGGTTGGCGAGTTACGCTGTTTATCTTGCGTATTGTGAGATTTGGTGCGCGGAAATTCTGGATGTCGATAGTAGTGTTCCCCGACCTATCGCCTACAACAAAGATAACAGGGTCGGCTAAAATAAATCCATCTAAAGCCCTTGTTTCTATTGCTACATAAGTGCCTGGCACCAAATGTGGCAACCTTATAAGCCCTGCTGCATCGGTAATAAAGATAGTGCTGCCGTCAACGGGATTACGTAAACGCTCTCCGGCTTGCCCACTACCAAAATACCGAGCAATTTCAAAATGAACACCTGCAAGGGGGCGGCCTGTGTCACCGTCAGTTTTGCGAATAACAAAATCTGAATACCTATAATTACGAATAATGATAGTGTGATCGCCGTTGATACCAACTGTAAACAACCTTGGTTCAGCAGTTCGGAAACCCGGAAGCGGTCTTGTTTCCACTGCCATCCAAACTCCATCTTCCATTGCAGGAAGATATATATGCCCGGACGCATCAGTTACGAATTCATATGAGCCGTCAACAGCGTAATTCTTGAGTCGGCCTCCTGTCTGTCCATTGCTGAAATAGCGCACTATTTCGAAGGTAACGCCTTGTTGTGGCAAACCTGTGTGACCGTCGAGTTTACGAATAACAACACTTGGACGTTTGTAATTGCGGATAGTGATAGTTACGTCCTGGCCATCTCTTACTACAAAGGTATATGGCTCTGCGGGGGTATAGCCTGGTAATGGACGTGTTTCAGTTGCGATAAATGTCCCTGCTTGTAAGTTGGGCAGGAAAATCATACCCGCTGAATCGGTAACAAATTCAAATGAATTGTTTACTGGGTTTTGTACCCGTGTCCCGTCTATTGTACGGATTTCGAACACTACACCAGCAAGAGGTCTACCGTCGTCACCGCTGATTTTGCGGATAGAGGCGTTAGGCATCCTATAGTTGCGGATTGTGATTGTTACGTCTTGGTTCGCTGTCACTGTAAAAGTATACGGTGCAGCTGGACGGTAGCCCGGTAGAGGACGAGTTTCAGTCGCAATAAAAGTCCCCGGCTGCAAATGAGGTAGGAAAATCATGCCTGCTGAATCGGTAACGAACTCGAACGAGTTATTTTGCGGGTTCTGCACCCTCGTTCCGTCAGTTGAACGCACCTCAAATACTACACCAGCCAAAGGTCTACCATCATCACCACTGATTTTACGGATAGATGCGTCAGGCATTCTATGATTAACAAATCTTTCGACCCTGTTATCACCAGCGTGAAGTTCAATTGTACGTGGCCCTTCGGTAATAATGAACCCTTGCGGAGCGCGTAGCTCTGTTATTACGAATACACCAGGCTCAAGGTTCGGAAATATCGCCACACCAGCATTATTGGTTGTTTGCCTTCCAGCAATAGAACCATCCGGCCTACGAAGCTCGAACTCTGCTCCAGCCAATGGGCGACCATTTTCATCGACCTTTTCAATGGTAAGACCCGGTGAACGCTCGTTAACAAACTCAAGTATTGTGGGGACACCAGGGCGAACTTCCACTGTACGAGAATTATTTGCTGCAAGTGTGTACCCATGAGGAGGATGTGTCTCTGTTACTGTTATCCAGCCAAGTACCCCCTCAACTTCAATAACACCTGTTGCATCAGTTGTAAATTCACCGATTAATCCGCCGTTCTGCTGTGTAACAGTAAAACGTGCGCCTGCAAGAGGTGCGCCATTAAAACCAGATACCTTGCGAATAATAATGCTTGATTCCGGGGTATTAGTGAACTCAACCCTGTAAGTCTGCCCTGTAGCATTTACTCGGATAGTTTGCGGGGTAGAATCCAAAATAAAACCACTTGGGGCTCTTACTTCTGTGACTACAAAACTATCAGGTGGAAGGTTTGGAATAAGGATTTCGCCTTGTGCATTCGTTGTAAACAAACCGTTGGTTGTACCAACTACTGCACCACTGCTATTAACTACACGAAATTGAGCACCCTGTAACGGGCGGCCTGTAACGGAGCAGTTTTTCGAGATAACCAAACTACCGAAAGGGTCATTCGTAAATGTCACTTCGACGACACTATGCCCGTCCGGCTGCAAGAATACCGTTTGGGCGTTGTTCTCGTTAAGTGTGAAGTTATTTGGTGCTTGCACTTCACGAACTACATAACTACCCGGGACAAGGCCAGTCAACACGATGATACCACTGCTGTCTGTTGTAAAGCGTCCTACCGCTGTACCTTGCCCACCACTGCCGCCGGCAGATGTGTGTATCAATTCAAAAGTTGCGCCCGGCAGTAAGTTGCTAGTTACGGAGCAGGTCTTCTTGATAACGATAGAATTCAATGGCCAATTCCACACGCCTTGACCGCCATGCGCTCCACCGCCTGTTACTTGAAGTTGGTTAGTTATAAAATCCTGCCTTTGTTCTGGTGTCATGCTATTCCAGTTACTTGGAAGTTCTGGATCTGGTGTAATGGTTACTTGTGAAGGCTGGTATTGTGACTGTTCCGTATTTGAACCCCGGGGTAGTAGATGCAAAATCTGGTACGTGTTTTGTCCCGGTGATAAGAACACTCTATAGGTGTTGTTCACGTTCAGTGACATGCCAGGAGCCGGTGCAGTTTCAGTAACCCTAAACCAGCCGCTTTGCACGAACGGAAGAATAATCTGCCCGTTTTGGTCAGTTACAAACTCGCCTATGGTGAGTAGGTTGCCTGTGCTTGGCACTTCAAACTCCACGAGGAATCTGGTTAGCGGTACCGGACGGTGAGTTAATGCGTTCCACTTTGTTATAATTAAAGAAGGAAGCAGTGTGTTTTCTACAAGTAACAAATAATCTTCGTTCTCGCGAATTTCTATTGTCCAAGTCCTATTCGCTACTTGCGGATCTAACCAATAATTTGTTGCTGCCCGTGTTTCTATGATGCGGTATACCCCAGCGGTAAGCTCGGGCATAACGATGCGGCCATTTGCATCAGTGCGGAATGGATTGCCCGTTAACATTCCTGTTGGAGCAGGTGATAGACGCTCAATTGTAAATTCAGCGTTAGCGATAGGCTCACCTGTTACAGTATCACGCTTTTGTATTGTCAAATCCGGCATCCTACGGTTAGAGAAAACTACCGTATTCGGATAACCGGCTTGCATTGTTACCAGTTGCCAATTTGGGTCAGCCAAGTGGAAACCCGGAGGTGGCACAGTTTCAGTAACAATGAAGTTTCTTTCTGCCTCACCCACGAATAATGTCCACGGGATGAAAATTACGCCGTTTTCGTCTGTAATCAGTGGGAAGTCGGTGGGTAGCGGACGACCACTGCCTTGGGCTACGACTGTAAAGTGCGCTCCTGCCAGACGTTCACCAGTGTCTTGGCATTCTTTGATTATTGTAAGACCCGGGTTTCTAAAGTTCTCCCAAACGATACGGTTCTCATCACCAGATGATAGAACTATTTCCCTTGGGCCTTCTTGTAAAATGAAACCGTAAGGAGCCCTAATCTCGCGGATAATATAAGTGTGACCTGGGTATAAAAAGTTACCGTAGGTTCCACGTCCAAGCAGTGCAATACCATTAGTACCGGACGTTGCTTGCCAGCGTTCACCAGTTGTTGGGTCATAAATCTCGAAGATTGCGCCCTCAAGCGGCTCCCCTGTGACACCGCAAATCTTTAATATTTCCAATGAAGATTTTTGTTCATTGAAGAACGTGTGTGTGGGTGCTGTTCCGGCGGCTACAGTCTGTCCCGGTACTACTGTTACAGTCCAGACATTGTTATTGCCTAACATAAAACCACTAGGCGGATCTATTTCAGTGATAGTGAATGTGCCGCCCGGCAATGCCATTTGGATACGTCCGTTAGCGTCGGTTACTGCTGTTCTGTCGATTATAGTTGGCGGGTTGGTACCTAAATACGTACCCTGAATGCGGAAGGTGGCACCTGGCAA
>Ga0123355_10017378_pt1 | contig 11364 bp, 8 predicted proteins | sample TergutEmb28metaG_3_FD_89872 | JGI IMG/M metagenome (GOLD analysis project Ga0123355, IMG submission 89872) | Embiratermes neotenicus P1 segment gut microbial communities from Petit-Saut dam, French Guiana - Emb289 P1 | ecosystem: Host-associated > Arthropoda: Insects > Digestive system > Gut ...
AAAGCACTGCCTTGTGATTTTGTGAAGAATATTACAGGATTCTCCTTTCTGAAGACGGCTGACACAGTTTACTTTTGACTGTAACTTGTTCTGCAGCTTCCGCCTTCCGCTTTAATAGGCAGAACGCAACATCGGCCTAGAGAACATGAGGCTTTGTAGACTCCTTCCGTGTGTCTTATCTGAGTTGTGGTGGCGGCTTTTTTATCTTCTTGTAACATAACCTAAACTTTATCAACTCGCCGACTCCTTAGACACAGTTCATTGTATCATCTAAATTCTGAATGTCCCATTTCAAAAAAAGGACGTAACGAAATCGTGAAAACATTAAACCAGTGAAAAATTTTATTGCGAAAAACTTTCTGTTAGTATTGATTATAAAACTACGTTTTTAGTTCTATTAATGTGAAAGCTGTGGTTACTAGGCCTATTGAATAGAATGTACTGAACGCGGGGACGCCCGGTTACGAAACATTCCACTTAAGACTACAAAGTTTTATGAGCACCTGACACTTTGACTACAAGTATCAATGTGTTTCTTGTGCCCTGCGTTGCTGCTTTAGTAGCTGTGTGCACGTTTGAAGAATGTTATTAATTAGTCTGAGGTTATGGACACAACGTGCTGTCAATATGGATATAGCAGAGTGGAAAACAAACATTGCTGGAAAATATGCTTAATGAGAAGCGTCATGGTTTTACTTTTGCTAAGCATTGATAAGATTGGGAAAAGCAAGGGCGGCGAGACTGACAGTGTATACAGTAAGCACAGAAAATGCTAAAAACTTCATATGAACTTTTAGTTTAAAATGCTTAACCTTTTGACGCCTAATGACGACTATAGTGGTCGCACCGCACCGCTAACCTCTAAACGTTGCATTTTATATATTTATTCAACACATATAGGTACTGAATATTTTAAACATGCTATTTACTCTCCGTTTTTTAGTCTTCAAAATGCAGTTTGTTTCATAATGCTAACGTATTTGGTTCCTAGATTATTCACATTTTATATACAGGGTGTGCTAGAATTAAAAAAAATAATTCCAACGCCAAAAGTTTAAGTAAAGAAATCACTGGGATCACTAGACGTAGAAGGGAGGGTAGTATTGAAATTTATACTAAGCAGGAGTGCTGGAGTGTGTACACAGAATTTGTGTGACTCGGGACAGAGACAGGTGAAGAGTAGAGGAACTTAGGGTTGTATCAGAAGCAGGAAGTTTCTTAGTTAACTGATAAAACTATCAACTGTTTAAGAACTAATCCATGGAATTCAACGGAACTATACTGCTATTGTTCTCGACGTGTACTAACTTCCTATAGCAGACCAAATACATTCCGTTAACGTTAAACCATCAGGACAATTAGTAGAATGGGTATTTTACTTTCTTTCTTCCAGATACATAGCCCCGTTATGCCTTCAGTTAACTTCCTATTAGCCACTTAAGCTACTGTAAGAATCGTAAGTAAAAATAAACAGAAGTAAGACAGTAGAAAGTACGGTAGCAAGTAGTATAATTAGCTTCAATAGCAGACATAATCACACTGCTGGGGGGCCAAAGTAGACTCGATTCTGTAAATGTTATTAGGCCACTGAGAGGTGCTGCCAGCTGCCACTTTGCTAGGCGTCCTGAAGATCACTTTTGAAATTTGTCGTTGTTCTGTCGATATCAGCTGTGAAAAGAAGCCTGATATAAGAAGTAAAAACTGAAGGCACTGTAGTGTAAGACGTTCTGTTTCATTGTCTTTTGCTGATAAACCTTTTCCGCTATGTAACTGGATAAAAAATTCCCAGTAATAATTTGACACATTCTATTCAAATAACTTATTTTTATTGGTGCCTTTCTGGACACACATCGTGGCACATAACCACGTCATCAAGCTAAAAACTCTTTATGTACGGCAGTAGTTAACTTTTGTTGCCAGCAAGAAACCTTGTTATAAATAGTTTTTATCTAATTACTGAAATGCTTAAGATAAGCTGAAATAGCAGGCAAAATACGTAAAAGAACTGTTTCCGTTCCTGTAATCTTATAAATGAGTTCCATCTTTCGCATACCTTTTGTGTTGTTTCACCATTTTGTCATTTAAGATGCAGTATTGGATATACGAGCATATTCTGGTGGAAGTCGTTTGCAATGTTAAAGAGACTCAAAATTCACGAACATGCATTTAGTAGTTTAAAAATCAAGATGTCCTTCTAAGCTTAAAGGTAAATAAAACGCCATTCTTTTATTTATATTCCCCAAAATGGTTCAGCATTTGTTTGGCCTTTATCAAAGAGTCCTGCGGGCTTTACACATGAAAATTAGTACAGTTTTTATATCACTTGCCTGTGTGTGTGTGTGTGTGTGTGTGTGCTTGCACAATACTTACATTTTAAATTATAAGCCTACTTACTCACCTACTTACCGAAATTAATGCTCTAGAGTGACGTAATTATATAATTGTTAATTGTGGATCTTTAGTATTTTTAGAATAACACAAAGTTTAAACATCTTGGTGTTATTAAATACGTGGTGTGTCTTCAGTTAATAACAATTAAGACACGACAAATGAAGTGCTGTGTGGATGTAAATGTAAAGGTACAGCAATCCCATTACAGGCCTGGGCAGGCCCTAAGGGTTCCAGGATGTTGAGGTTCCCAGATTTCAAGATAATCGGCACATGAAGGTGGTAAGGATGTCAGCCCTAGGCACCGGCCTACCCCTCAGGAAATATTCCTGCTGCTCGTTTCTGTTAGAGGCTGAGTCAACCCCAGGGCTATAGTGCGGCCAGCAGGATTATGTCAATGAAAAATTCCAATGACACCATCGGGATTAGAACCCGCGACCTCCTGGGTTGTAGCACAGTGCCTCAACCAACTGCACCACCGCGTACCCCTCTGTGTGGAGGTACTGTTTTGAATTACATGTATTCCTCTGTTTCTTTAACATGAATCCTGTATTCTGTTCAATGTAATTTATTCATGAAATGGTTTATATAGCGTCACAAGAAATGTGACCATTTATACAGCATTCTTAATGTTTGAAACATGCAGAACAATAAATTGCATAAGTGTTTAAGCGTCATGCTAATAGGTCAATTTAAGATGCGGGGTCACAAAGTTCAGTATAAGTATAATCTCCATATGTGTGGACATACAGCGACGAAAATTACACTGCGGAATTACACGAACAAATCATAAACTACATTTACGGTCTCTTGAAACGTTGAGGACCACTTAGCTGCTCAAAATAATATATACTCGTATTTTATGAAACCTAACGCCTCATTATCGTTTGCCTAAGATCATGGCTGTGCATAAATAGATATGAAAGAAGACATCATGAAGTGCCTTTCCACAGAGTGCATCCAGTTCAAAAGGAACGAACGTGTATATTCCAAGTTACAACCAGCAACGGATCCTGAAGACGACGAAAAATCCAGCTTATTACCAGTAAGTCACTTCCGTATATTAGTAGATAAATAAGACGTAGTTGTAACATAACAGACACAATTCTATCTTCTGATAATTAATCCCTTTAATATTTCTGTTAGATCCCAGAACAGAACAAAGGTGGAACAACCAACCCTCATTACATAACTAAACGGAACTACAACAAGTGAAAATCAACTAGACAAATCCACCCGGACTAACAGGATCTGAACATCATTTCGCAATATATGTGACAACACGGGCAATCTTAAGAAGCTGTCACTACACAAAACTTACCCCAGCAACGACAATATATCAATATCTTACACTCCCATAGAATACATTATTGATAACTCTGAAATTTTTTAAATGTAAATACCAATCCATATTTTAAACATTTTAATCATAAATATAAGCTACGCATTTTATCCAACCAAAAATACTGGATACCAAATTTTACGTATTCTTACGACTGTCAAACATATTGGGTTCCCAATATACACACAGCACCAATGACTTAGTCTACCGCAGGCCTGAGGATGACCTAATGTTGGGTCGAAACATGTAGCCTATGTTTTAATAAATAAGTAGTGCTGAAATATATGCGTGTTCATTATATATAAAGAGATTTTTTTTAATTCAACGTTTCGGATTCTGTGGAATGAATTGGCTGTTCGGACAAATGACGCTCTTAGCTGAGATAACGTCGCCGTCGGATACCGCAGTGTACTGCACAGCTATCTCTCAGTATAGGGCAGTTGTTTTGATGATCCTCGCATTTCGCTAATTACGGCATATTAGAACTTAATTGCTTCTCGAACACTGGGGTTTGAATTTCCCTCAACGTAAATTGTACGTGCATTCGCAGTGGGCGGATTATTGCGCGTTATAAAATGCATGATGCTTGTCGTGAGAAATTAATTCCTTGGAAATCAGCAATGAAGAAATAGTTAGGGTTTTGCATTAAATGGAATCAATATACCAAGACTACAGTAGGTCATTAAGCAAAGTAGTCAAATGACTACACATAGTTGGACGAGTATCAGAAAACTTTAGGCTGCGACTTGGTTAAGAGAAGTCACTTACTTACTTACTTACTTACTTATTTACTAACTCCATGGGGCGGAGTCCTTCTTGAGAAGCTAACCGGTTTGCAGCTAGTCAAGAAATTCCCCGCATTTTATGGAACCCGAAGGTTCATTATAACATTCACAAGTGCCCACCACATTTCCCTATCCTGAGCCAGCACGATCCAGTCCATGCCTCCACATCCCACTTCCTAAAATCCATGTTAATATTACCCTCCCATCTGAGCCTAGGTCTCCCCAGTGGTTTCTTTCCCTCAGGTTTCCCCACCAAACCCTGTAAAAGTCTCTCTCCCATACGCGCCAAAAGCCCCGCCCATCTCATTCTTCTTGAATTTATCACTCGCACAATATTGGGTGAGCAGTGCAGATCATTAAGTTCCTTATTATGTAGTTTACTCCACTCCCCTGTTACCTCATCCCTCTTAGGCCCAAATATTCTCCTCAACACCTATTCTCAGCCTACGTTCCCCCCTCAATATCAGCAACCAAGTTCCACACCGATGTAAAACAACTGGTAAAATTATAGTATGTATATTTTAATCTTAAAATTTTTGGATAGCAAACTCTGACCCTTTGATACTTAACGACGACTATAGTGGTCGCACAGCACCGATAACCTCTAAACGTTGCATTTTATATATTTATTCAACAAATACAGGTACTGAATATTTTAAACATGGTATATACCCTCCGTCTTTTCCTCTTCAAAATGCAGTTTGTTTCATAAATCTAACGTATTTGGTTCCTGTTTTATTCACATTTTATATACAGGGTGTGCTAAAATTAAAAAAAATAATTCCGGCGCCAAAAGGTTAAGAGGAGTTACTTAAATTTCGTAATTTCTGATTTATCGTCTCACACTTGTAAAATGACTGTTGGGTTTCCAACACGAAAAATTTAAAGAGTTCATATGTCCTTCAAGTTGCTAAATACAGGCCTCTAATTATTCGTTATTTTACATACGGCCTTAGAGAGACATTGATGTCACTAGGTTCGTAAATTGCATGATACCTAACTTTTTTCTCCGAAGGTGGAGAGTGCAGTGTCAGCTGCAATATAGAGTATACATGTCATTGCCATTTATTGTTGTCATCTTCTGAACCCTCTTTTTTTTTACCCTCTCCAAAAGGATGGGGGCGCTCGGGGCAGTGCAAGTGAACAAATCATCTCGATTGTTTCAACAAAATAGTGATATTTAATAAAGAACATCAATGAATAAATACATATAAATATGAATACATTTCCTAAAAAAACCAAACCAGAATACGATTAGGTCTATTTTAGGACTAAAAATTTAAACCTAAGGAAAATGATCTTAAAGTTCTTCTGGAATTGCTCGCAAACACTGTTTAAGTTGGCTTAGTGGTATTGAATTGCGGTTTAATTTAGAGGTTATTGCAGCGTGTCCGAATGTTATCTTATTCTCACTTCTCTTGCGAAACTGACATTTGAAAATTCTGTTTCACATATCATAACCGAGATACGCATTACATTATATATTTATCAGACCACTGATATTTCGAGCACGTCACACACACACACACACATACACACACACACACACACACACACACACACACACACACACACACACACACGCTTTATAGAATGGCAAATATGATAACAGAATTGTGTCTTAGTTTTGAAATAACTGTGACATTTCGTAATACTGGATAAGTTTGACCAAGGAATTCAATCTTCTGTTCAAAACGTCTAACATATTGGTCTTTCCAAGATGACTGAGTACATTCGTGTCTTCTTGGATCATTAGTGCCGTAGACAAGGAAAAAACACGTGACATAACCTATAACGTATCCCTGTTAGTGTAACTTATTACGTGCCACTTCATTAAAAATCAAACTGTCAAATTATTACATATCGACCTACGTGTATCCCTCATTGCTTAAGTTCTTCATAATGGTAGGAGGGAGGGTCTCCAGTTCGTCTGAGTTCCATTTCATTTCGCAATACCGAGGGAAGACATAATGGAATGGGACGCTGTAAACGTCGCACACGGTCATGCCTACGCCGCTACTGAATGATTAGCCGATCACTCTCTTCCGCGTGTTTAAATATTTTAGCATTCAGCAGTTTTCGTGCTCAGTTCTATTGTTTTAAACCGCATGTAATCAAAACTGCGCCGGGAAAAGCCACTTTGAGTGAGGAGTTACTGTAATCGATTGGTAAATTAATTTTCTTTTGTGAGATGTGAAATGAATTTTTATATAGGAAGTGCATTTAGATTTCATGGGGTTAAATTATGGATTTCGACAGGCGTCAGTATGGTTATTATATCATTAGAGGCTAATTTATCTTTTTTACATTGAAATTTCCTGCTTTCAATAATATAATTATGGTTATTGTGCGAACCGTACAGCTCGGAACAATAGTGTCGGTATTCACTATTTTAAAGCCTGGTTATTGGTGTATGCGCTGCTAAGGTTGACACCATCAACTCTACTTTTCCCCAGACCGCGTATCCATGTGTTTCTCGTGATTTTATTACACCCATTAACTATTTCTTATTTTTTATTTTGTACTATGACCAACAAATACACAGTTATTTCACAAATTATCGCAATCCTACACGTTTCGACACTATCGTGTCATCCTCAGGTAGCTTGGGATCAATACCATGCCAAGTTACACAAGTATTTCGAAGCTCTTCGTAATATAATTTACAATTAAGATGTTTCACATAGGTTTTATGCAACTTTTCGTATGCACCGTACATGGATTAAAACAAAAACTAATTATTTTCCTATACAACACTAACGGACTGGTATTTCTAATGGAAATATACTGTGTTCTGTCTAAATTAGTGTTTCTATCTTCATACATGTGTGATTTAAATTAATATCAGTTTTCAAGGAGTTAGTGTAGGATAAGTGGTATACCATTATTTTGCTGTCAGTAAAGTAGGCCTACTTTTATATAACTTCGATTTATGCCGTCCAAAGACTTATTTTTGCATGGATGGAGAGACCTTAGTGGACTTAGGCCTCTTCACTCTCAAGGTTTCATGTTCACACTCATTTACACACACCACACTCGGTAGGACTCCTCTGTATGAGTGATCAGGCCGACGCAGAGACCTCTATCAGTTAACAACCGACACTCACAAGAGACAGACGTACATACCCCCAGCGGTGTTAGAACACGCAATCCCAGCAAGAGAGCGAAGACCAACACCTTAGACTGTGCTGCCGCTGGGATCGGCTCTCTAATACACATATCCACTCTCTAATACACATATCTACTCTCTAATACACATATCTACTCTCTAATACACATATCCACTCTCTAATACACATATCTACTCTCTAATACACATATCTACTCGTGAATCTTATGTTTATTGGACCGTGCATCTTCTTGATAGTTGAATAAAGAGAGACCAACTTGATGTCACTTGCTTTATTATTTATTTATATAATGCTGAACATGTTTCGAATGTTAATCCATCCGAAACATGTTGAACATTAAATAATGAAATAATAAAGCAAGTAACATCAAGTTGGTCTCTCTTTATTCAAATATCTACTCGTATTTATCAAAATATGTTTAAGGCTTCAGTGCCAGAAATCTAAGGCCTTGACTACAACATTTTTTGACCAGGTGATTTTTTGTACACTCGACCTTGCATATACGTACATTTCCATTAATCATATTTGTTTCATTTCTGTATTCAGAATTATTATTTCCAAAAATTATCTTTATTGTGCCTACAGTTATTTTTATACTTTTAACTCGAGGTATCTACAAATTTGCGGAAATGAAATCTTACGTAGTTCGTGTTGTGTTTGTACATTTTCTGGCTTGGAAACAAAACTTTTCGGCTACTGTGTATCTCAACGTTTATCTTACAAACATAATCCAGTGTTCAAACGTCTGATCCCAGTGGCCGTATGGTCTCGACCACGGGTCCGAGGCCGTTCGTACCCTGGAAATGTGGCTTCGAATCCCACCAGGGTATGGGTGTTTTTCTCTCGTAAGTGTTGTATTTTGTCAGGTAGAGGTCTCTGCGTCTGGTTGATCACTCGTTCAGAGGAGACCTACCGAGTGTGGTGTGTCTAAATGAGTGTGATCGTGAAGCGTAAATGATGAGGAGACCCTGGCACAATAGAGGTTGTTGCGCCATGGGGAAAGTGTTTAATTTTTAATGAAATAATGTGTCAGCGATTTAAATTAACGAGTTATTTTAATTTGTGAAGAAGGCCTTCGCCCCTTTAACTGTAGATATTTTGCCTACTTGATTGAGTCTCAGTAATCACTCATTTCATATGTGCAAAAAACGAGAGACTCGTCTTTCTTCATTCCAGTATCCATGCTGTATAAAAAGCATCTATGAAACTCTCATTCTTATCTACTTCAAGGAGTAAGACAAAAGAGATGAGGCTGTTTATTTTCGGACCTCCTACACTACCTTCTGCAATCTTGTCTTCAAAATTTCTCATTCAAAGTGTATGTAAAATTTATATAGGAGAACAGGTTTTTCTAGTGGGATTCCCCCTCCGGTTACGCCTACGTACAAACCAAGTAATCATCAACGTGTCTGTTTATTGTTTATGAACATCCTCTCTGACATAAGTGTGTTTAATACGGACAGTTATTGCTACTCAATGTTTTTTTCACTGCACTGCCTTTAGTAACGAAAATTAAATCTTTACCATGCCTCAGTAACCTGATAAACACTAGAAGATGCCTAACCTGAAAAACTGAAGCTGTATTGAAATAAGACGAGGGTCGAATGTTAGAGAAACCTTATGCTGATCTAGGCTGTCGAGTTTAGAAGCTGGCAGCTCCTCTTCTGTCCAATACATGACCCATAGTTAGGATAAATACATTCAATAACACAACAATGCATAGATATACATTGTTGTGTTATTGACTGTAATTAACCTACCTATTAATTACTACACACAACGGGGATGGCACATTTCAGAACGTGACCCATAGTTTATGGAACTTAGACGTTTACTTGCAAAGCTGCTTGCTACCGGACACCACTCTTAACCAAATAAATACAGTTCACAACCTCGATACTTCTTGAATACCTTTCTCAGACAGTAGAATCGAAGTCACAAAGTTCGCAATCGACGATACCCAAATTAAATTTTATCTTAACTTTTTGAGAAAGAAATTTCATTTCTTTGATGTCTTTCCCCATTACTTGAGTGTCAGACGTTGGTCATCTTATGGTGTGTTACTGTCCTACCTTCTGTTGACGACAAATGAGTATACACATTACCTAGTCATCGCTGTGCCTGCTTCTAGACTAACGATCGTACTAGCAAATCAGACAAGCTTCTGAATTTTTCGCAGCATTGTAGCTGAAGATTTTTTTTTCTGGGATATTGCCTGCATCAATGGGTAAACGGATCTCGAAACTGTCAAGCGGAATTCTTGGATATTTTACTCTTGAGAATGGGGCCATTTTGTTGTCTTTAAACTTCTAGACTAGATTACTCTTGACGCTGCTTTATATCCCGCAAGAACTGAATCCTCTCTTCTGTTTTCTTCTTCGCAAAGCCTATACTTTCCCCCACTAAATGACAGTCGTCTGCCTGCACCAGAAACTGCTGTGTTCCACTCAGTTTCAACTTCATCCTGGTTTCCTTTGACACTATTGACGGAACATTTGCATAGTTGTGATTCAAGAAATGATAGCGCATCTTCTTGTTTCAGGAAATTCTGAACATGAAATATGTCATAGAGATGTCTGTATCCCAGTCCGGACTTTATTAAGAGGTTATTTAAGTATGTTTTAGTTAAGTAGCTTTATGAGTTATTATTACCGATGGAAAGTGGCTGTTGGAACTGGAATTGTGTTTGCAGATACTTCAAGAGCAAAGTTAGTATTAGGAGATGGAAAAATTCCAATTAATCCATTTACATCTAGTTCGTTTCTATAAACCGATACCACCAACTTCCACATCTTACAAAGTGGAAATACGAAGGTATCTGTAACACAGGGCTTAAAACATTTTTCAGAATTTTCTTAAATATTTAAGATTTCTAATAATTATTACAGTGCATTTCTTGAAATTTTAACAACAAAATAAAGAAAGTGTGTGCAGTGCAGGCAATGTAACAAATATGGCGTCACACTCAGTTATTATGCTGTCTGCCATGATGAAAATAGATGGAAAGATTGTTACTTGTATTGCTGTAACAGATGTCAGTGCATGTTAGCAAGTAGTACGAAATTCCAAATTTTGTAGGTCTGCTGTTAGGGACATAAACAAATACAACTAAGTAGTAGTATTATTGGTGGTGGTAGTAGTAGTAGTAGTAGTAGTAGTAATAGTAGTAGGGATGGTGGTGATTGTGATGGTGGTGTTTGTGGTGGTTTTGTTGTCGTTTTTGATGGTGGTGGTGGTGGTGATGGTTATGGTGGTGATTATAACCAAGTTTATGGAACCAGTGTTCTTCTTGAGATGCTGATATTTCCCTCAGCCAGTCAAGAAAATTCCCACATTTTATGGAGCCCCGAAAGTTCTTTACCGTCTACACAAGAGCCAGCCACGTGTACGGATCCTGAGGCAGATCATTCTAGTCCACGCCATCCTATTTTTGAAGATACATTGTAATATTTCCTTCCGATGTACATCTGCTTCTTCCAAGGTTTCTATTTCCCTTAGGGTGAAAGGTAAAGTGATCTCGTTACAGGCCCGTTGTGGCCCGGAGAGTGGGTAGGGTTATAGCTCTACTCTTCCATGACTGCAATACTAGAAGGTTTCCTTTAGGGTACCAAACTAAAATCCTGTAAGTATCTCTCCTATCCCCCATACGTGCGGCAAATAATAATAATAATAATAATAATAATAATAATAATAATAATAATAATTCTGTGAAAAAATA
>Ga0123355_10017379_pt1 | contig 11364 bp, 8 predicted proteins | sample TergutEmb28metaG_3_FD_89872 | JGI IMG/M metagenome (GOLD analysis project Ga0123355, IMG submission 89872) | Embiratermes neotenicus P1 segment gut microbial communities from Petit-Saut dam, French Guiana - Emb289 P1 | ecosystem: Host-associated > Arthropoda: Insects > Digestive system > Gut ...
CAGTTCGCACCCCACAGAACATTGACGCTGTGAGAGCATCATTCGAACAAAGTCCTCGCCGGTCGGCTGTGCGTCATTCCAAGAAACTGGGACTGTCAGAAAGCAGTGTCAGGCGTATTTTACGCTTGGATTTGCACTGCGGGTACATGAAGAGATTTCAAGATTCCCGATCGACGTGTTACGTAGGGCCATGAGTAGTGTTCACGATCGGCTTGCTGAGTGTGAGCAGCGTAATGGGGGGCATCTTGAGGATGTAATGAGTGGAAAGATGTGTTTTTTTTTTGTTCTGTGTTTTGTTTCAAGACCACTAACTCACTTATTTCTGCAAATACTAAAATATGTACTTCCTCATAAATGTAACTGTATCACGATATCTGATACTTTTAATTTTTTAAAACTTAAAAATCGCCCGATTCGCTGGCGGACCCTCTATATGCAACAGGAAAACATGGTTTTATTTTTGTTCGGAAAGTTTTTTTTTTTTGTCAAATATAATGGCGCCTTCCCTTTCCTGTCTCATGTCCTGTATTCTGTTCGGTTTGTCCTGCCTTTGGGCTGAAAGGATTAATTTGCATATTGTTAATGTATTTGCAAAGAATATTTCTAGAGCATTTAAGACGTAAATTAAATAGGATTAATAGTCGCAAAGAGTAAGGGCTTGAATGAAGTGTGAGCTGTACTTACACTTCCATACATAACTTAACTCACCAACAACAGGAAATCTAGTTCAATAATACGACAACAAAGTTAACACTAAATTGGGATAGTTTAATATATCTTCAACTACGGTGTACTGTTGCGGTACAAATACCCATGCACGCGTCATTATTCACAAGAAATATTTCCAGAGTTTAATTAAGAAACTCTTTTTTTTTAAATTCATTTCGAAGGTTCAATTTAATCCCGAGAGTTTTCTAAAAGTTTCGTTAACACAAAATATTTTGTCGCAAAGGTGTTAATGCTACTGGTAACATCTAAATGGCAGGACGGCTTTCTGTCGGCTGTTTGAGAATCCTTAGTTTAACATTCGCAACTATACGCCTTACCTGGAGACCGTCACCGCCTTCTCAACCTGAAGGAGACCAAGACGTTTTTACTGACAACGGAATCCACAAAAACGATCTTATTCTTGCATTTCTTAAATTTTGTAGACAGTGATGGCTTTTTGCTCAGATACCATTCACAGCAACATCTGTCTAGGACTAAAAACATTTACACTGGGTAGATGATATTCTTTGTGACTTGACCATTAGTTACCTTGTTTATAAATTTCTTAGCACGATAAATTTGAATTTAATTTGCCTTAAATATATATTGTTTAGCACTATGGAATTCAGCTCCTTTATGTGACATCATGTAGACAGAATTATTCTTATTATATATGTTACCAACTTTATGTCGGATATTTACAGTTACGTACCTGTACCTGATAACAGACCACGCTTCTAGAGTATATAGTGTTGCAGCTGTTCTGTATTTACAGATTGTTATTTGAAATGTTATTGCACACGATAAATATGTTTTGTCCTTTTACATTGGTGGAACCGAGGTAGCACCGTGGTTAAGGTGCTGTGCTACAAATAGGAAGGTCGCTGGTTCGATTACAACTGGTGTCATTGGAATTTTTCATTGACATAAAATCCTTCCGATCGCACCATGACCCTGGGGTCGACTCATCCTCTAACAGAAATGAGTACCAGGAGCATCTCCTGGTGGTAAAGGCGGCCGGTGCTTAAGGCTGACAACCTTACCACTATCCTGTGCCGTTTTCATGAAATCTGGGAATCTTAACTTCCTGGAACCTTCTGGGCCACTCCAGGCCTGTAACGGGACTGCTTTACTTTTACATCGGTACTTCCCAAAGTACGTGTGCAGTGTCCAGTATGACTGTTTTCTTTTTTTGGTATTTTCTTGATTTCGTGCTTCCCAGTTATGTTGCTCTGGTATGTTCTGAATGATTTCGAGTAGATTCCAGTTGCTCCTTTTATTACTGGTGTCACTTTTGCTTTGAAATTAATATTATTATTATTATTATTATTATTATCATCATCATCAACATCATCAAATAGAATAATTGACCTCTCGTTTTTCTGGCTAATAACGCTTGATGGTCCGGCACAGGTGCAGCTCTGGCACATTTCGCTCAGTAATTACTACACTTACCAGTAATGTCTGGTACAGTTTGGAATACAAAACAATCCCTTATACTGTTCAAATAAACCTGTATTGATAAATTTTGCCTAACGCCACTCTTATTGAACAGTATAGCGTTCAACCTCTTGTACAGACACCATTCTCATGGAACATAAACTTTAATAATGCGTTAAATTTTTATATTTTTGAGCGAATTAGACGCCTCCATTTATATTTGTATTTAGGACGAATTTTAAAACATATGACACAGTTACAAACACGCCTACTAAAAAATACAACTGGTACAGGAGTTTACCAATTTGCAGTGCTAAAGGATAAGCAGTCCAGAGCAGAAAACAGCATGTGGGTGTGTCCCAGGGTGGTTACTTTGGCTCCGGTTCAAACGATCTGCCTTGCCGATAAACCGACCAGCTCAGTTTTAGCGCGAGAAAACCAATGTTTCCCCCGCGAGCCTACATCTTGTCACTGGATAAGAATCCTAGGGACAAGCACACCGAGTAAACCTGAAGTCGACCCCATTCAGGGACTTGACCGCGCTCACAATCGATATGCATCGGAGGGGAAAGGACTTTGCAGAGTTTTCGATGCGAATGAAACATTCATACAGGCTATTATTGCTTTTTCACCCCGGACATTGTTAACAAATGTTCAGTTCTGACTAATAATAATAATAATTTGAACAATTTAATTCTCTTTATTTTCTTGCAGATTTGATAGGTTAGTGAGTGGTTATAAAAGGAAGAAAGGTGCAGGAATACGGCTGCAAATAATCAGAACAGTAAATATGGGACAAAAAAGAAAGAGAAATAAGAAATTACGATTGCTTTAATTAAAAGTCAAGAAATCAAAAAAGGAAAATATTTATACATGTCTATAACGAATACGTCGTGACCTGTGTTATTAATAGAATACATTCGTATAATTCCAAATTTTATTGCTCGAAAGCTCTAGTGGGTGTAGACTATCTCATTGTTGAGGCTTCGCGATCACACTCAGAAATACTACAAACGGTGGGACTTCTCTGGACGAATGATCGGTCCGACGCAAGGAACCCTACCTGACAACACATAAGACTCACAACAGACAGCTCCCATACCACCAACGAGATTAGATTCAGCAATTCCAGTAATCGAGCGGCCGAATACACACGTCTTAAACCGCGCGGCCACCGGGATCGGCCATATAGTACCTTGGTCACGTGAAACCTAGTCCGAAAGAAGGAAAATTTGTCTCTAAATTGTAAAGAATTTTTCAGATGAAATTTTAAGCAGTCTTACAGAAAACGACTTCCATACAGAACACTTTTAAGAATAAACTAAACTTGGAGATAGTATTGAAAACTGAATTTACCTCAATTAGCATACAAAGTCAGTATTTACATAACAGAGAATATAAAACATGTGCATTTTAAATACTGCTAAGTTAAGTTCTTCGGGGAAATAAACACTATTTGTGTTGAGAATTGTACTAGACGGATAGATACCTTGGGTGGAAAAATACAGAATTTCCTTCTTATTGTGATATCAGGTGGTACCCACATTTACCACTGCGGTTTAACCCTTACCCCGCTAACGTGGAGAATATGGTGAGCTCCTAATAATGCCAGCAGATGGCAGATGGGATTTAACTCGGCGTTTAAAGGGTTAAACAGTTGATGTACAATTCTCAGTATTTAGACTGCTTTTTTTATTGCAAGTTCATGTTTAAAGGCAACTTAAAATGGGAACTAAGAGCGTTATAGTCAATTGTTAGTTCCGTTAACTTATCCAATATGTGGTCTTCGGTTAAATATTCGAAAAGCCCCTTAACATTTGTAATTAATCGACTAAGCCAGAAATTGCCTGGAGTGACAGGAAATCCTTTAGGAACATCACCCATGTTAACCTAACTAGAAGGTGAAGTTGCCACTAGAGACAGCCGTGCTATCGGCAGGCCTTACAAGCCTGCTGCAGCTCTATTCACAAGTCGATAATCTTCCAAGGACTAGAATAGCACTTGATGATCGGAGTTCGAATTCAGGGGTTGGAATTTTGGTTTATTATTGTACTTTTCGTGTTCACTATCTTTTTTTTTTTTTAAGGGATACTTTATTGTCTGCTGATCCGGTCATGGGTTTAGGTTTTGGAAATTTGATCTGTTAAAATTGTGCTGTGTTTGTGAGTGTTTGTCTGTGAAATGAACCAAATGGCAGATTAAAAAAAAGTTTGGAAAACGTTTGAACAAAGGGAAACAGAGTATCAGTTGTGACGTTGAAAATCATGTTCATCCTCTCGCCTAATACGTAACAAAGTGAACTCTTCAATTAACGATCACGTTCCACATATTATAAATTTTTTTTATTGTATATGAAAATATGCTATTTAAAAGTTAACATTATGTAAGAATAACATGAAGGAAAGCTAAATGGATTTATCACATCTTGCATAGAGACTGCCTTCTAAACACGTTATTCAAGGAAAGAGGGAAGGACGTATAGAAGTGACGAGAAGACAAAAAGATGATATAAGAAGCTACTGGATGACTTTAGGAAACAAGAGAATACTGGAAATTGAAAGAGGAAGCATTAGATTGCCCTCTGCGGAGAACTCGCTTTGTAAGCAGCTATGGACCCGTCGTAAGAAAGACTATGGAATGAATGAATTATATAAGGGGTCGTATATTTGCGAGATTTGAGGTTCTCTCAGCGGCGTCTCCGAGGTGTCACTGGAGGACTTCAGACATTTCAAAAGGCAGTTTCGCCCTCATATTCAAGGGAAATGAGTCATTCTATATGGATTGCTGGTAATCAGAGTAATGGGTCATTCTTAACGGACCGATCGTAGATACACTTGAAGATAAAGGCAATAAGATATTTCGAGAAGTCGGGTATCAATCACAGATCTCCAGAACGTCATATTCTAGAATACGTCAATTCTCTGTACGGTATATTTATTGATAAAATGTTTCAAGAGTTACAGTAAATAATTACTCTGCATCTAAGCTTACAGTGAAGGACAGCATTAGTTTGTAGCAGAATCTATCTTACTACAAAGATAATAATAAAGACAGCGCTTAAAACTCAGTAGAGTCGGTTTCTTATTGAGTGACGCGCTTACGGACACAGTGGCCGATAACGGATTAGTGAAGCTCACGCGATGTTGTATAACGCATGTAAAAAATATCACGTAACATGTGCCGCCATTATACAAAGAAAGGTAGGTGTTAAATAAATCACAAAAATAAAATTCCAAATTTTTTGTAATGGTATAAACGTGTTTCGCTTGCGATTATTTGTATGTTACACTTCTGCCTAGACATTCTTCAGGCCCTGAGCGTTTTCTAATGATAGCCGCACACTCTGCTCAAAATTGAGTCAGAACATCGTCACAGACTTGAAAGGCTAAATAGTTAATAAGCATAATGGACTATCGTTGTACGTCGGTTTTATGGACAGCGTTTGAGAGCATCATATGCAACGGAGAAAATTATATAGCACTGGCGTCTGGTGTGCAATCCGGCTGCAGATTGTTGACATTGTTGGCATTGTTGATGGACAAGTGAAGATGGAGCTGATTGTCAGTAGAGGTAGACAAGTGAAGATAAAGAGACAGCTGAAAGTCAATATACAGTTAGAAGAAAAGATATAGAGACAGCAAATCGCCAGTATCTAGGCACAAGGAAGTTAAAGAAAGAGTTTGTGGTCAGTAGCGAGACACAAGTGAGGATATAGGGATAACAGATCGTCAGTAGCGGGGTTCTAGTGTAGATAAAGATACAGATTATTATCAGTAGTGCGGGAGAAAGTGAAGATAAAAACACAGATGATTTGTCAGTAGTGAAGGAGGAAGTGAAGATAAAGAGACAACTGATCGTTAGTAGCGAGACACAAGTGAAGATACTGGGATAGCAAATATTCAGTAGCGAGTTTCATGCGTAGATAAAGAAGGCGCAGAATGTCAGTAGTGAGGGAGAAAGTGAAGGGAGAAAGAGGTGGCAGTCAACAGTGGTAAATTTTCAGCTTTAAATTCACTGGTATCAAGTTCTGTCATTTTTTTTATCTTTCGACTCTTAATAACGTTTGATATAGATATAATTTTTAAAAGTCTAAAAGTTTTAATATTCATGCAAAAGAGATTGAAAAAGAATTTCCCAGGAGCCACAGAAGTGCAATTTCTGAAAAACACTAATAATAACCGGAAACCAATTCTCCTGCACACAGCCTCGCGAAACTCCCTGGCGTATAGCGGTCGGATAAAATTACTGTGAAGTGTATACGAGACGTGTTTTGAAATTTTAAATTTTTGGACGAATACTTAAGCCTCTGACTGAACGTGATATTTGTAGGACGGTCTTAGCGTCGTCTATAGGAAGGTCTTAGCCGGGTACATAGATGCTCTAATAAAATATTGACTCTACAAGGACTAAAAGGAATAAAAATTTATGTCATACTTCGCATTTTTTGTGAAATTCAATGCCTGAGTGTTATTAAATACAAGACACTTAAAATGCATCCATAAAATTGTACTTAGCAAATAACAAGTCGGCGAAAAAACTGGACAAAAATTAATGGCTGTTTACTTGCTTTTCTAAAAGAAATAGAATTTGTCTTCTTTACGCTAGCCACTTGGCGCCTGAAATGTCGTTTTTACGTAAGCTGTAGGGTTTGCTACTGCTATATTAAGTGGTGTTTAATTTTGCGATTTTCTGATGGTTTCACCTTTCATTTCAGGGACATTTTGCTAACAGCTTATAGCATAAGCTATGATGAAAGTTTGTAACGGGTGATTTTGTCGTAGACTTCACCTCATATCTTATGTTTATTGGACCGTGCATCATCTTGATAGCTGAATAAAGAGAGACCAACTTGATGTCACTTGCTTTATTATTTAATTATTTAATGCTCAACATGTTTCGGATGTTAGAACAAACATCCTCAGGAGCTTGCGACTTATTTGTTGAGTTATTTCATGGGTTGTATTGCTCTGGTTCGATGTGTGTTGGTGTTACGTTGTGGTTTGGCTTAGGTGGTGTGGTATCCGTATGCAGGCTGAGGCACTTATTAACATCCGAAACATGTCGACCATTAAATAATGAATTAATAAAGCAAGTGACATCAAGTTGGTCTCTCTTTATCCAACTATTCACCTCATATATTTGTGTTGCCTAAATCGAAGATATAAATTATTTAATAATTGAAAATTTTTCGGATGCTTAAATTCATGATAAGGTTCTTTGGGAAGATAATCATTGCTTTTGTATCGGTGATGCATAAATGGAAATGATACGTGATCCCTTGTAGATCTGCATGTTGTTATACAAATGGTCTAATCCGAATCAATGGAATTAGCATGGTTCCGTTGGTATTCATGCCAGATACAACAATCTGCGTCAGGCAGCTTATGGACACAATGACGAACAATTAAGAGGTTTATCAGTTTATTTTTACGTAACAGATCTGCAAATTGAAACATTCCATACTGATGAATTGTTATACACGTTTAACTTAATCCTTCATAATAAGTAGGAGTACGAGATCTACAGCTCTTTGAAATATTATGCCGGGTGGAGAGGCTTTGTAGGGAATTTGGACAGGACAGATCGTGTATCGACATGTGCATTCATAAGCCATATTGATCGTTGCAACAGACTGTTTGCAAATGCAGACATTGATATCACGTGTACTGCCTATTTTGTAATAAACTCGGATTTCAGTAACCTGATACGTGGAAAATCAAGCATTACCTACTCTGTCAATTAGCAGTGATATGTCTTGTATAAATGGCTATTAACAATGCAGTAGCAATTAAATGTAAAAGAACAAATCGGAAACATTTCTATTTGTGTAATTGTAACCTTTTAATTTTCAGTCCTATAATAACGTGTATGGACGACTTTAATTAAGACTTAATTATCACTTGCAATTAGAGGATCATAAGGTATAATTAATATTGATCCCACTGAATTCAATTGTAACTAATCTGTTGAATCATTCCATTTCAATTCACGAATTCGGTATTTATTTTCGTGACACAAGCCTTAACATTATGAACATTTAACACATTATTTTCCATGTGTATTCCGGGGAAGACGCGGACTGACGTCTTACATTATTCAACCTATACAGACACATTCTTTGTAGTGAAATACAGTGTTGGTAGTTTATTAGAACCCTTCAGCTTTTTCATTGCAAGAGGGAATGGAATTAACCGAAGCCTTACAGATCTCACCCAGGATCCGTAATTTTATTGCATCAGCAAGCATAACAAGTTTTATCCGTTTCACGCCTAATGTTATGATGGTTCTAAGTGTTGAGTACCGCTGAAGTAGGTGTACAAGTTACTGGGCCTTAGTTACCTGTCGCGTTACTAACTGCAGATAGGTGCAATTTGAATTCGGAAGTTTAGCTGACTTAAATGACTTAAATTTTCCTATTAATTGGTAGGACATTAAGCGCTTAATCATCTTTTAATTACAGTTTAGGCACAAGTTCAAGCGAAAAGACTCAGACCTAAGTGTCTGCCTGTCTGTCTCCCGTATCACAGTTTCTTATGTTGAACGTACTGAGCCTAAACAAGACTCGGTATATCCTTTTTCAACATCGCTGTTCAGCTGATGATATAGTTAAATACCGAAACGAAAACTACGAGTTAAATGATATTAATTGGACTAATCTACCTGCTCTACACTTTATCTGGTGCCTCTTAATATCATAGGAACAGTGGAAATGAAAGCAGAAACTCCAGTCGGATATTTTTCGAACAAGAATCAGGTTTTATGACGTGAGAAGCAGTAAGCATAAATAAACTTCTGTTTTTGCGGCCATTTTGTAAACCCCATGCGTGAAAGAGCCAGCATGAAGAACTTTGTTTTGCCGTCGATCTGATAGGGAACGTTAGGCCTAACTGTCACAACAGCTTAGAACTACAGTTTCCTGACCTGTGTGTACAGTTCCACATTTTATATCTGAATTATAAAATTTACTTTTGGTCTTCTCGTGTCTGAAGACGACACATCGCTAAAGAAGTTTAAACAAGTTAGTGCGTAGAAAGGATTAGTGTTTTTAATTGTTGATTTGAGCACGTTTTTAGCAAAGTTAACCTAAACCTTTTTAAGGCGGAAAAGAGGGAAGAATGAAAGAAGAATAAGGAAAGAAACATATATGAAAGACCGCAAAATATATATGGGGAAAGCTACGAAGTTTTATGTATATATATTTATATATATATATTTACGTTTAATTATTTACCCAAATTACACTGGGTATCATATAGATGATGTAATTACGGTGTTTTCATTTACAGTCGGCTTTTATGTACTGAGGATTTTTCATTCTAAAGCTGTCCTACCAGGTTACTTAACTTTTGTAATTTATAATTTATTATTACTAATCAGCCCAATTTATAATGCTGTCATATATATTGACTATAATAAACACTTTTCGAAGCCCATGATGGAGTCCCCACCAGTTTCATAAACTTTGCTAGATGAGGTGTTTTTGGTTCCTATGTACTGGGTGCTTATAAGCTTTTCGTCTGTTTCACTCCTGTAATGGTAATTGTTGTGGATCTTCACTGTAAGGTTTTCACTGTGTTAACTGGTAAAGAGGATGTTCTTTTTTGAATTTTATTTTTGGAATAAAAATCTACATGTTTCGGGCAGTTCCTCTGTCCATCATAAGGAGTTTAGCACTGTACTGTATACACAGCAATTGTATATGTCATACAAGTTTTCTGACAGCTTGCGAGCGGGATCAGGACGGCTCCGTCCTGATCCTGCTGATCGTTAGTAGCGAGGCACAAGTGAAGATATAGGGATAGCAGATTTCAATAGTAAGGGAAAAAGTGAAGATAAAGAGACAGCTATAACTTCACTTGTGTCTCGAACGATCAGCTGTCTCTTTATCTTCACTTTCTCCCTTAATACTGACAATCTGCTGTCCCTATATCTTAACTTGTGCTTCGCTACTAACGATCAGCTGTCACTTTATCTTCACTTTCTCCCTTAATACTGACAATCTGCTATCCCTATATCTTCACTTGCGCTTCGCTACTAACGATCAGCTGTCACTTTATCTTCACTTTCTCCCTTATTACCGACAATCTGCTATCCCTATATCTTAACTTGTGCCTCGCTACTAACGATCAGCGGGATCAGGACGGAACCGTCCTGATCCCGCTCGCAAGCTGTCAGCAAACCAACATGTCCGATTGTCAGCTGCTACATAGCTACGAGAATTGTAATGCTGCAAGGAGCAGTGCGGTATCATTTTAAATAAACCATCTTCATGATTTTTCCAACTCTGCCACACACCACTTACATGTAATTCTCTTTCAAGACACCCAGTTTTGTGCATATGGGATGGTGGAGGTTATTTTCAACTGCCATCCGTGTAAAATAACTGAAAAATGTTGTTCTCTGATATTATGTACTAAAAATTGATTTTTATTCGACGTTGTAACACAACTACGCAAGCTAACGTAACTCAGTGGCATTACTAAAAACTGATGTATTTCTTTTGCGGTATTTTATGGCACATAATTTCTATTAATGTCGTGTATACAGTAGGGCAAAGCCTAATTGCTTCCTTTGTTTTATAGCGTTACTTTTTTAGCGCTGCGCCCCAATGCGGGCGATGGCTCCTCATTCATGAGGTTTCTAGATCGCACACAACGATGCATCACATTTGGTAAGACTCCTCTGGACAAGTGATCAGTTAGTCGCAGAGACCTGTACCTGACAACACACAAGACTGACAACAGACAGACATTCGAATCCTCGATCTGTGCGTGCGAGCGATCACTTGTTTAGTTTAGTATTATCGGGCACATAATATACAAGGGGTTAACGGAAGTTGTTCTATTGTGGTATTATCTGACACGTAACTTCCTTTTTATTTGTACAGTATGATAAAAAGTATGCATTATAAAATTTTCGTTTAGGCCCATGTTACTTACTTACTTACTTTCTTACTCCATGGTGCAGGGTCCTTCTTGAGAAGCTAACTGGTTTGCAGCTAGTCAAGAAATTCCCCGTATTTCACGGAACCCGAAGTTTCATTACCGCACTCACAAGCGTCCGCCACATGTCTCTATCTTGGGCCAGCCCAATCCAGTCCATATACCCACATTCCGCCTCCTGGAGATCCATCCTAATATTATCCACCCATCTACGCCTAGGTCTCCCCAGTGGTCTCCTTCCCTCCGGTTTCCCCACCAAGACCCTATACACCCC